>Ga0098040_1001006_pt1 | contig 12745 bp, 18 predicted proteins | sample 7_EtaG_FD_75065 | JGI IMG/M metagenome (GOLD analysis project Ga0098040, IMG submission 75065) | Marine viral communities from the Subarctic Pacific Ocean - 7_ETSP_OMZ_AT15161 metaG | ecosystem: Environmental > Aquatic > Marine > Oceanic | place: Pacific Ocean | collected 2015-01-08
TGAATCCGCCGCCGCCATCATTAACTTGTACTGAGTCCGCGCTTCCTCCGGGGGAGCCGCCGCCGCCGTCGCCCGAGGAAGCAGTTAAAACTAGTTTACTATCACTATCTAGGCCAATATAACTACTTAAGCCTGCGATAGTACCACTGTTAATTCCCCACGCGTAAATGCTTCCACTAATATTGACACCATTTTCACTTCCAGAAATTTGAAGTTTGTCGCCATCATATCCAACGGAGGCATTAGCTTGGCCACTTTCTGGGTTGCTAATTAAAGTGCCTGTTCCAAAATTAATATTTTTAGGATAATCAACAGTTGCGCCAGCAGGCAATCGTACTGTGTGGATGGTAGTATCAATTCCAAAGTAAAGACCGTTGTTGGGGTACCCATAATCTGTGTTACCAACGTTACCGGAGACGACAAAAGCCCCTGAAACGTAGTCAGCTACATTAAAAACTGCTGTCCCACCATATGTTCCTGTAAGGTTTAACGTGTCAGAATAATAATCAAATGTCAAATTAGAGCTACCAGAAAACTTGCTTTTACTCCCGCTATTGAATTGAATTGCAGTATCTGTATGGGCTGCAACACCTGAAACTGTTAATGTGCTCCCCGCCCCGTCGTCTACTAGGGCAATTGCGTCGCCGGCTGTTAGTACTCTTTCTGCGGAAAGAGAGCCTGTGGTGGATAAAACAACATAAGTAGCATGGGCGTCTCCGCCGCCGCCGCCGCCGGGGAGATTTGTTAAGTTTGCGCCATCGCCATAAAATGCACTAGCAGAAATATTTTGGGAAGCCGAGAAGTCACAAAGGGCAGTTAAATTCCCAGAAACAGTAACGGTATTATTGCAATCGGTGCCAAGAATTAAATCGCCACCCAAATCGCATCCGCCAGAGATTTGGAGGGGAGAACTACCGTAGAGATTTCCCGCAATTTGTACATCATTAGCAAATAATGTACTTCCTGTGATTTCAATACCAGCATCCGACCCAGAAATTACAAGCCTATCTATGGCACTCCTGTATTCTATATAGCTATCGTCTTCCCCGGAGGCGCCAAAGGTGAGTTTAATATCATCATACACCATCACCTTGTTCCAGAATATCCAGTAATTCACCGCGGGGTGATCATTAATTGTGACGTAGGTGTTATCCGAGGTGCCTATGGTTAACGCAGTGGCTTTATTAGCAGGCGACTGGAGTTTGATGGTAGTTGAACCAGAAATAAGAGTGATGGGGCTGGTGCCGGCGCTTCCAGATTCGCTAATTATGTTTTGTCCCTCGGACCCGCTAACATCAATAGGCATTACTTATTCTCCTCAATTTCTTCCATTAATAATTTATATCTTTTACCATCTTTATTGTTCGTTATAGTTAAATATTCTTTTTCTTCGATAACGGTCCAACTTCCACGATCATTTGTCAAATTTAAGTCGCCGGTGTAAACGGTGTCCCACCTGTAATCAGCCGAACCAAGATTGTGTGTGTCATCTGCGCCCGGGAGAATTGATCCCGTGACATGCGCTTCTCCGTTGACAGTAAATTTAGCCGTGGCTGCTGTGCTTCCAATAACGAAGTCGCCGGCATTAAAATATGTCGTATAGGTGTTGCTCGCTGCTAGTACGATTGTTGGAGTATAGCCAGCAGCTTTATCGTGGAGCGATACATAACCTGCGTCGTATGGGTTACACATGACACGCAGTAGTCTATTGTCCGTGTCGTTGGCAGCGGCATTTAGTACTGTTATAGCAGATTTATTTTGGCCAATTGGTTTTATTCTAAGCACCGAATGGTCATTATATCCTTGATATCCATCGTTAATAATAACTCGTTTTAATTCGTTGTCAGCGCCGTCGACTCCACCGGTGACTGTGAATATTGGGCCATGAGGAAGGCGAGTGCCCGGGATCGTGTCGCCACCGCCACCGCGAACTTCAAACATGGGACCGGACGCAATCGATTCGTTATACGCGCCAGTTATAAACACTGATCCTGTGAATACTTGGAAGTCTCCTGCGTCGTCGCCAAACTTATGAGAACCGCTAGAATATACTATGCTGGAAGACATAACGTTTACATGATATTCTTCAGCATATATATTTCCGCTTACATAAATGCTTCCTGTGAATTGATGGGTGGTGCTGGCCATTTGACCAGCATGGATTGTCGAGCCCTTGGTTTTCTTTCCGCTTCCAGCATCAAAATCTGACATAGTTGCTTGTTTCCCTTTTAATCAGTTAAGCCGGCGCCGGTTAATTCATACATATTGTCGGAGTCAATCCCAGTCAAGTTTGCGATTAATTCAAATCCGTTGTCGGTGCCTACTGTATCGACACTGATGCAGCTAATAAATACAGTTGTGCATTTAGTGTGGAAAGTCATCGACTGATTGTCAACATCCAATGTAACAAAATGGTGGCCTGGCACTACATCGCCAGACGAAGTTGAATTAAAATGCACTCTCAATACTGGGCCGACATCCGAGCCCGAATTAATTACTGTAAATTCTCTTGTTACAAATGGAAAATCAACGCGCTTTTCTTCGCCGGCTGTCAGTGTAGAGCCTGTTAAAAACGGGTGCCCAGAAATTTGATATGAACCTACATTTCTTAATCCGACACCGTGTCCGGGGTAAAATGGCATTTTAATTCTCCTTTACATTAAATAGTTAGTTTAATTTCTTTTCTCTTTCGATTCTTAATTTCTCTAGAACTTTTTTGCGCCGTGCTTTTTCCTTCTTTCGTTTAATAGAAGGCTTTTCATAGCGCATGCGCTCCCTAAAATTTTCAATGATTCGTTCTTTTTTACATTTCTTTGTAAATCGTCGAACCATTCTTTCTATATTTTCATTTTCGTACTTTGGTTTAATTTCTACATTAACAGGTCTTACAGCCATTTATTTTTATCCTCTTTTAAACAAGATTTTTCCACCTATTACCACCCAAAGCCATGATTCCAGATATGTCAACGCCAGAATCATCTGGATCAGTGCCTGCTAGCGGACTATGAGAAGGAGTACTTCCTGGGGCGCCACCTTCTGCTAGGGGCTTTACACCTTCAAAAATTTCGCTGCCAAAGCCTGTCGCATCCAGCACTTTTCTTTTCTGTTCTTTGAGTCTCTGGTATTTTTCTTCTTCTATTTGGCGTTTTTGTTGTTCAAGCAGCGCTTGTTGCTTAGAGTTATCTTGGATGTGCACTTGTCTGTTTTCTGTTAGTGCGGGCGCAACTCCTTTAACAACCTCTGCGATGACGCTTGAAAGAACTCCTTCTTCTAGCAAAGTTTCTTTGACACATTGTTTGATTAATGGCTTAAGAATGGTTTTTAATTCTGATCTTTTCATTTTATTCTCTTATAAAATATTGTTTAGCGCACGATTAATTTTGTCACCTATTGTAAAGATTTGATTTAGACTTCTTTCTACATTCTCGCGCATAATATAGGCGCCCGGTGCGGAAGGTTCAGAAACCGCGTCAAAACAAATTAGTTGAAGATCTTCTTGTACTATCTGAGAGCCCTTATCTTCTTTTAACGATCCCAGTGCGCGGGAAGAAAAGCCGAACATTACGCCGCTTTCATATAATCCTCGTAGGACATTCCCCGATGGAGTATTAAGCACTTTAATAGATCCGAGAAGATTTTTGCCGTCCCACCAAAGTCTGCTCACCATGTGGGAAGCATTTTTAAGATTAATCACGCTTTCGTCTGGGTGATCGCACTCTCCAATGGCGCGCCCTTCACTAACGAGTTTCATATAATTCTTGACTTCGCGCGTCAAAACATTATGAGGGTATACTCGTCCATTGCCGTTAACGGCGTCTGATTCTTGTAGTTTGGCGGGGAAAATGAGGGCTCCCTCACTAACCTGCTTCTTTTCAGATTCTGTTAAAAGATCTTGGCAGCCGCGGTCATCGCATTTTAGTTGATAAAACTCTCGTAAAAGTGTTTTTGACATCTATCTTCTCTCCTGCGGGCGTTACCCGCGTGACTCTAGAGCCGCCACAACAGTGGGCGACCGGTCGTAACATCCATCTTTTCTTAACCATGGTGACACTCTCCTTCATTTTTGTGGGTTATCTTCAACCCAAAATCATTAACTAGGGCACTTATTAAATAAGTAGTCCCAGAACTTAAACATCCTAAAATAAGCGCATTGGCTACGCTATATTCAAAAGTAAATAGTTCTGTGTATCTATTAATTCCAAACAAAAATGCGCCTGACCAAAAGCCCATGCACATAGGGCAGTGAAATAATTTTCAACATCCATGTAACCAGCTTTTTTGGGGGCGTATTTTATTGAAAATTGAACCGAAAACTAAAATTTGAGTTAAGCCATACGCAGCGAGGGCAAAATATATTAATTCCATTTACACCTTTTATTCTTCGTACATCCCGTACAAGCCATACGCAGTGTTGATGCCGGCATATTGAGTCATAGTACCTTGACGTTGTTTGTGCGCTACTTGGCCAAGCTCAGTAGAATCTTTTTCATCTGGCTCTAGAAGCTCTTTCTCAAAATCAATTTGGTAATTTCTAATTCCGTCATAGTATGGTTTTTCTTGTAGTAAGAAATTAACTACAGAATATAAAGTCATCTGTATTGAATCAACCTTGTTGGGTTCTGTGCTTTCTAATATTATTCCTTCTAAGGATCCATAAACGTTTCCACCGTGAACTGTGCTGGGATCAACGACACCATTTTTGCTGAGGTGATCAAAAAGGCGCGATTGGGTGGCATATACATGATCGCCGTATTGACGTTTTGAAAGTGCTAAAACTTTTTTTGTTTTAGGAGCTAAAACAATATCAATTTCTGGGTGGTCTAAAATTAATATGTTACCATCTAAAGTTTTGCGCGCTTTTAATTTTACTCGCGCATCAATGGGGTTTTCAACTGTTACTTTAATGGTCATTATGATTCAATCTCTTTAACCAAAGTTTGTATTTTTAAAATTTGTTCTAAAAAGTCTTTACCTACCGGCTTTTCATTTGAACTTTCTAAAAGATCTTTAATCTCTTTCATTTTCAGAGCCATGGTGTTGTCTTGCTTTAGTTCTTCTAACTCAAAAGAATTATTAATGCTCTTTTTCAGGGCTCCGATTTCTTCGTTTAAAAAAACTTTAAAATCAACGCCATTGTCTAAGAAGGAAAGAATAAATTTGTTAAGAAGGGCCTTTTGATTTTCCATGAGAGTGTCACTATATTTTTTATTAAATTTTTCAACGAATTTGTTCACAATGAGGCCAGATAATTTTGTGTTTGTCTTTTTTTCTGCTGTTTTTTCTAATATTAATTTTTTTAATAGACTTTCTTCCAACATGATGCGCTTTTTCGTGCTAGCATCTTCGCCAAATATTTGTGATAAAGTTGCTATATTTTTATAGTTGGGAACAAAATTAGAGAACACCTCTTTTGACAACTCTTTGTTTATTTTTTTGATCAAGGCGCTCTGTTCATTGAAGATCTTCTTTATGTCTAACCTTTTGTATTCTTTTTTTGTCTCTTGAATCAGCTTTTCTGCGGTATGCGGAAGTAAATTTTCAGTTTCTAGTAGGCCTTTAAATAACTGTAGTTCTTTGCCTAATTCTGTGGTACCGTTAAAATGTTCTTTTAAGATAGAAATTACTTTGTTTCGTTTTGCTATATTTTTCTTAACGGCTTGTTTGATTGTCTCTCTTACGAGGACTTCGTAAAGAAGAGCAGTATTTCTTTTTTTATTGTGTTTTGGCATCGTCTTTTTGTTCCAATTCTTGTATCAAATTTTTTATATTTTGATTTGTTTCAAGCAGTGCGCGCTCTTCATTATTATAATTAGTTTCTTTATCTTCAGAAATACCTTTTCCTAGGCCCAACAATTCGCGTGCACCAGATGGCAACATTCTTGTTTGTCTTGAAGGCATTCGAGCTAATTCATGTGACCCTTGCGCGCGAAAGTGTCGCTTCCGAGCGCCGCTTTGTCGCTTATCGGCCGTTACACGCTTATAGGCCTTTCCTTTTGAACCGGGAGTCGTATAAGAACCATCCGGTTTGACGCGCACTTGCATCCAAGCTTTATCGTCTCGCTTGCCGGGTGCGGCTAAGAGTGCACTTTCGGCTTCAGGCGCACCTTCCGCGCCTGGCGGAGGCCCTGCGGTGGGTTCTTCTTCGGGTACAGCGCCTTCTTCACCTGGCGGTGGCATGCCTTCTCCGCCGCCCATTTCTTCTCCACCTAGAGCGCCCATTCCTCCGCCCATTCCGCCCATTCCGCCCATACCGCCGGCGGCCATTTCAGCTTGTGCGCCCATTTCTAGGGCGCGCGCGAATGATGCATCATAAAACATTTCTCTTTGGTTACGCAAATAATCTTCTTCAGACAAATCAAAGAGATTTCTTGCAATCCAGCGCTTACTAAACATGCCTTCAACGGCTTGCGCAGCAACTGTAAATTTAGTATTCCAATGCTCAAGGTCTTGTAGTTCAGCAATCTTGGAAGGGTTGTTCAGCTTGAGACCGAACGACAACAAATCGTCGCCTCTAAATCCAAGAGTATAAAGATGAACAATTGCTACTTTCTGTAATTCAGAAATAACCGATCTCTGCAGGCGCTGTACTGTTCTTGCAAAACGAATATCTTTTTGTGCCAATGTTGCCTTGTCTTCATCGCCCCCTTCAGCCCTTGACAAATAAGAAGCTGGAATTTTTAATGCGGAAAATAATTTGTCTCTTAAATATTTAACATCGTCGATGTCGCCAGTGTAAGTTCCTCCCGGAAGGCTGGCGATTTCGGTGCCGACGCCGCCGCGCATTGGAATAAAATAATCTTCTTCGATGCTAAGCGGATTGTAGCGCAAATCTACGCGACCAGTATCGGGATCAACAACTTGATTTCTTTTCATAGAAGTTATAATACGTTGCATATATTGTTCAACTTCTTGTGGTGGAATGTTACCCACATCAACTTTAAATATTCTTCTCTCTGGCGCGCGAACAATACGATACGCCATCATTGCATCTTCTAAGAGAACTAGTTGGCGCCAAATTCTTCTTGCGCCATCCAAAATAGAAGTTCCATATGGAGCAAACTTATCATTTCCTAAAATTCTAAAATGTCCGACTTGCCAACTTTCGAAAGTGACGCCTCCGGAGTTCCATTGAAACTGCACATAGTTTGGATTAGTTTTGTCTTGTCCTTCCATCCGTTCAATCTCTTGACTCGGGAGGCCGACGACTTGTTTAATCCCTAATTCATTATCAATGTCTAAATACAAATAAAAATCACCATATTTGCACATCGTACGGCACCAGCCAAATAAATTAAATTCGATGTTCAACACACTATAAAATAACGTCTCTAAAATACCTCTTATTTCTTCATCGTTTGAATCAACCTGAACCACTTTTTTAATACCAGTGTGAGTGGTCATTTCATCAGCATAAATGTCTAATGCAGAAGAAATTTCAGGAGTATATTCCATCTGATCGAAGTCTGCATATCGTTGCAGGCGCGATTGTGTCCCCATCATATAAGAAGAATGGTTGTCAAAAGGACTGTAGCCAACTCTTTCAAATCTTTGGCCGGAAACGTCTTTAAACGTTTTAGAATATTTGTCTAAGCGCCTTCGTCGTAACTGTCTTGTGTTTTGTGAGCGGTAGTTGATGAGAGGTCCAGAAAATAATTTAGTTAATTTTTTGTAGAGGGGTGAGTTTGGATTTCGTGGATTTTTTGTATTTTTATTATTCGGTGCCATTTAATTTATCCTTTTAATACCCAAAGAAATTCTTTCATTTTCTTTTTCTCGTCAATTATATTTTCAAAAACTTCTGTTTGTTTTGGTTTTTGCATGCCAGGTATACGAGAATCAAGGTGTGTCTTATTTGTTATTATACAGTTTAAAAATGCTTTTTTATACTCTAAATCGCGTTGATTTTCGATAAGGGCCGTGTCGCGCACCCAACATCCAATTGCACAAGCCATAATTAAATCATCGTTATAACTACGTTGTGCTTGCGGCTTTCCATTTTTCCAAATAAAAGTATCTAATTCATTAACTAACCTCTTGGAATAAATAGTTAACATTTTATTTCTTATGTATTCTTCAAACTTAGCAACTATTAAAGGTCGAGTTCTAAGTGAGGTAGTAAATCCCGCTATAGCGCTTGGAGTCGTCTCAGCTTGGTATTGATCAATATATTCATGCGATGATTTAATCGAATGATATACATTCGGATATGCTTTATCGGCTAATTTATCTAGCACTGCAAATCCCACGCTATTGTTTTCCACAACAACCATGGCAGTTCCATATTCTCGACCAGCGTTATAAACAATTTCAGAAAATAAATCTGGCGTTACCTTTCCCTGGTACTCTGCAATGATTTCCATGGTCTCCAATTTAAAAATATGGAAAACAGAGAAATCTGCGCCGTCTCCGCGAGAAACATCAGCGACGAGCAAATAAGTATTCTCTTGGTTGAACTCTTCCCAAATCCAATAGTTTCTATCGATGCCTGTTCTATGTTTTGGTTCTTGAATCCTTTTTTTCAGCCGTTGGATATCATCCCCATCAATAACCGTTTCGCCCGATGTGTTAAAATTACATTCATACTCTTGTGCAATTTGTCTCTTGCTCATATTTTTGGTTTCTGTCTCAAACCATTCTTGATCTCTATCTGGGTGAGCATGCCACATTAAATGAACAGGAAAAAATTCATTTTGGCCACTCTCTGATTTGATGTAAGTCTCATGAAACCAATCTCCGACGCCGTTTGGAGTCGATAGGGCGATACAGCGGCCGCCAGTAGAGATCGTAGGATAAAGTGCGGTCCACAAATCAGTTAAATTTTCAACGTGGGCGGCCTCATCAACCACCAGTAAAGACAACGCCTCTGAACGGCCGGCGTCAGCAGAAGTAGACGATGCTTTGACTTGGGAGCCATTACTTAATTCAAAAGAATTTTTATTATCAATATCAATATTAGCTATTTTTAACCATGTTGGCAAATGTTTGATAATTCCCTTTACTTTTCGAACTAGATTTGCTGCTGTGTTTAATTTAGTTGCAACGACTAGTACATTCTTGTCGCGACGAAAAAGCATGATCCAAGCAATGTAGCCAGCAACAATTGTAGAAATGCCAAGCTGTCGAGCCTTCAGTACAATGGTAAAGCGATGATCATCAAAATTTTCTAACAATTCATCTTGATAATCATAAGTTTTAAATGGAATTAGGCCATGGCCCGGGTGAGGTATTTTTGCATAATTATTAATAAAATATTGAGAGTCTTTACCACATTTGAGGACTTCTTTTAAAATCTCTTTTTTGGTTAATGTGTAGCTCATTATGCTTTGGCATTGTTTGTTTTCTTGTACCGGGAAAGTTTTTCCGGCTTTGGTGCTTTGGCATTGCTTGGCTTTTTGGTGCCAGGATATTTATCTTTACCTACTGCTAAAAACTTTTCGACTGCACTGCGTAGTTTTTCTTCGGTTGCGCCCGGGCTATTTTCGCCAACGGCTTCGGTATCTTTAATCCCGCCAATTGTATAAACTTTTTTAGCTTCAGCCCAAGTGCGAATTTTAGACATATTTTGTACTATAATTTCTGCGTCGCCATCCGCTTTTAAAGTTACAGCATTACCAGTAACTGCTTTGTATTCTTTCTTCAAGAACTTTACAATGTCTTTATAGATGCGCTCAATTTCTTCATCAAGTTTAGAGTTATGAAAATCTTTTATTCTTAATTCTGTCTGGTATGTTATAATAAGCTTGGGGCCATCTATGCGAATTTTAAAACCATCCATTACGCGAGAGTCAAGAATTGCGTCTCCCTCTTCGCGTTTGAGACCAATTTTTCGTTCTTTGCCATCGGCAGCATATTTTTCATATTGTGAACCGTCGTAAGCATTTGCCGCGGCCTGGTTGAGTCCTTTTATAATATCGTATACAGATACAGTTGCCATTTAAAAGTTCCTCTCTTCTGGCGCGGACGCCGTGGTCTCTTCGGACGTCTTAAAAGTCGCAGGAAGTTTCAATTCGAGAGCTGATATTGCCATGGCGTCGTCCTTTAAGACGTTTTTTACGAAGCTTAACATGAGTTCGGCGCCTTTTTGCGTGTCGCCCTGTAGATTTTCAACACTTGGTTCTTGAGCTTGGGTCGGCTCTTGCATTGGTTCTTGCAGTGGGGCCGGGTTGTCTCCGGGGTTTAGTTCTTCTTTTGTAAAGTCTTCGCCTGCGCCAACGCGTTCATGCAAAAAATATCGTGGATCAATTCTCTTTTTGTTCTTTCGTATTATTCTTCTTCTCATGATTTGGTCTCCAACCTTTTAGCCACTTGTCTTCATTGAATTGAACGTATTGAATATAGCAGTCAAAGCAACATTCAAACTTATTCATATAAAGATCGTCTTTGATCTCAAAAGAAAATATTCCACAAACGGGACATTTCCTTTTATTCTCCTTAGTAATTAGATTCTTGGGAAGGAAAAAGCCGTCTTTCTTAACTTTCTCTTTTTGTTCTTTTTTTTTATATTCTTCTTTATAAAACTCTTTGAGTTGTTCTAGGTACTCTTCTTCTTTTTCATCTGTCCAAAAAGACTTAGGATTTGTGATCGCTTCCTTGCCAAATTTTTTAGCAATGGCTCTTTCGATCTCCGCTATTTTATTAAGGGTTTTTGGTTTCATGATATTATTTAAGTAGTGTAAGAAAGATCTGGGTTGAAAAGGACCAGGGTTTCATAATATAATACACCACCATAATATGCTTGTTGTTGTCCTAAAGAGTGGCCCATTTTTTGGGTAATGGTGACGCCGCCGGTACCGGCCTGCATTCTTCCGGCGACGGCGCCCGAGCCGTATAAAAGGGTGCCCGCGTTGGCCACACCAAGTATCGATGTAGTAGTGACGCCGCTTATGAGCATTCCAACATTCTCTGGGGTGCCAGCATATTCGGGGAATTTTCCTAAAGCGATCCCTAAGAGTTGCCCAGTCCCCATATTACCTTCAGAATTCCATTGGGCTTGAGTCCACACTCCAGTACTAGAGTTTAAATAATAAACATACCCACTTCTTACTTTGCCACTTTCGTCGTCGGCCGTGTCGCCGGTGCCATATTTTAATATAACTGAATTAGCATTTTTGGCGGGATCATGGTTAAAGTCTGTAACCACGTGGGAACCCTTTACTTTTACAAAATTATATAACTGTTCTTTAGAGAGAACGCCGGCGCCTTTTAGTCTCCGAGCCATTATTTAACTTCCTCTACAGCATAAACGACTGCAATAGTTAAAGCGATGCCGGCAAGTACTCCGCCAACAGCCCACCAAGTAGAATAATCATTTGAATTTTCAAGAGCAACTTTGCTTAACCTCTCGATTTCATTATTTTTAATATCAATAATTGCTGTGTACTTTTTGTCCATTGTATCTAGGCTAAGTTTTGTGTTGTCTAACAACAATTGCATGCGGAGATGTTCTTTCTGAACCTCGAAGTTAATTCTCATGATGCACTCTTGCGCAGAGAAATCTTTATCAGCAAATATTTTAGCTGCGGCGGCAGTATTTAAAAGCACTCCAGTATAAGGAGCTTCTTCGCCTTTGTTAATGCCCGTAACTTTTGGGGTTTCATCTATTTCTGGTGCTGGGGGGTCGGCCATAGATTGGGCCGGGAACGCTAACATGGCAATTAGCGCTGGTATTATTAATTTCATTCGTCCTCTGTGTATTCAAACCCAAATCTTTTGCCAATCATTATAGCTAAGGTATCAGGATCATTATAATACTTTTCAACAATTTCTTTAATAGATTTTTTCTTTTTCTCATCTAATTCTTTATTATTTTTAGCAAATTCTTTTTCTAGATTAGAAACTGTTTTATTATATTGTTCTAAGATCTCGTCTCTTTTTTTAAGCTCTTCTGCGTGTGCTTGATTAATTGCATCGATTTGCGCTTTGTAACTAGCTTCACGAATTTTTAAAATTTGCTCTGCGACAGTTTTTCTTCGGAGAACAACCCACGTAAATAAGACTACCAGAACAACAAAAGGCGCCTTCCAATTGTGTTTTAACCATGTCCAGCATTTTTTTAGAATTTTTTTAATAATTAATAATTTCATTTTACTGGCCTTCTAGTCCCTCTTCTGCCGGAGCGTCTTCAAGAGGCTCTCCGTATTTTCCCATGAGCCTGCTAAGGAGTCCTATCAACTCTTCGTGACCGGCGGTGAGGATTTCTTTGGGTGCGTTATCCAAGGTTCCTTGTAGTGCATGCATGTCGTCTTCAATCATACTGTTCCACTCTTCGCGCTCTTCTTCGTCAATGCCGGAAAGATCGTGGCCCTCGTTTAAAAGCGGCAAAGCATTCTCCTGGCCCGAATCCAAAGAATGCTTTTTCGCTACTTCTATAATAAGTTCTTTTAATTTTGATTTTGTAATATTCATGATGTTGGTCCATGCCTCCATCTAGTTGCAATATCTGCCAAACCTTCCAGGCCAATATAAGCCAATGAAATCGCTACCCAATCTGACGATTCTAAAGGCACGATATCCAAAAGCATAAAGCTTGTAGCTGTTAGCCAAACCATTAGTTTGCGCGATAACAGTTTATTTAAATATTTATCTATTACATGTCTACTCATAAAAAAACTCCTAATTTATTATTGCTTCCTATTGAATAGGGAAACTAAAACCCATAATGCGACAAGACCAACAAGGCCTTCGCTACCTAACGATTTAGTAACGCCAACTACGTTGCCTACTACATCGCCTGGTAAAAATGCAA
>Ga0098040_1001011_pt1 | contig 12674 bp, 9 predicted proteins | sample 7_EtaG_FD_75065 | JGI IMG/M metagenome (GOLD analysis project Ga0098040, IMG submission 75065) | Marine viral communities from the Subarctic Pacific Ocean - 7_ETSP_OMZ_AT15161 metaG | ecosystem: Environmental > Aquatic > Marine > Oceanic | place: Pacific Ocean | collected 2015-01-08
CACCAAAATTAGTCGATAATATCGTTGCAACTATTGAAACAGCTCTAGGGCAAATATATCCAATACCAGCTGTCAGTTTGACAGGGATTGGTGCTGCAGATGCAGATGTAACTATCACAGCATACGAGTACAAAACATAAGAACAACTAACAATAAGATCCCGTTTCGGCGGGGTCTTTTTTTAAATATTTATATTATATTATATCATGGAAGAAATAAAAGAAAAAAAGAAATCTACGAAAGTAGAAACTAAAAAAGCTCCCGTCGTAACAGATACTTGGGAGTATAAAGATAGAACTTATTATTTAACTAGCGGTAAAGAACCGTTAACATTTACTATACCAGCAAGACATACTCGAAGATACCCTTTAGTTTGGTTTGATCCAGAAAAAGGTTATGAAAGAGAATTAAGATATGCTACAAATCAAAAAAGTATTTTTGTAGATGAGCAAGAAGGACCTGCAACTTTAAAACATGTTGTGTTTGAAATGGTACTTTACATGTTCATAGTACGAAAAGAAATTTACAAGAATTTTTAGCAGTACATCCTTTTAATAATGTTTTGTTTAAAGAACTAGATCACCATGTAATAGCAACTAATCAACTAGAGGATTTAGAATTAGAAATACACGCGATGAATGCTGCTAACTCAATTGATATTGATCAAGCTGAAGCTATTTTAAGAGTGGAAGTTGGTTCTCAAGTATCTAATATGAGTTCTAAAGAACTTAAAAGAGATGTGTTACTATTTGCTAAAAAGAATCCTAAATTGTTTATTAATTTAGCAAACGATGAGAACGTTGTTCTTAGGAATTTTGCTATCAGAGCGGTGGAAGCTAATATAATTAAACTAGCCGATGATCAAAGAACCTTTAAATGGGGTAGTAATGATAGAAAACTAATGACCGTTCCATTTGACGAAAATCCATATTCAGCAATGGCTGCGTGGTTTAAGACAGATGAAGGATTAGAAGTTTACAGATCAATAGAGAAACGTTTATCTTAAAAATATCATTTAACATGTGATAATAATAGAGGTGGCTATGCGGCCACCTTTTTTATTAATAAAAAACTTCAAATGGCAGTAAACGTAGACACAGTATACAAAACTGTTTTGTTGATACTAAATAAAGAACAGAGAGGTTATATACCTCCTTACGAATTTAACAAAATAGCCACTCAAGTTCAACTCGAAATATTTGAAAAGTATTTTGAAGATCTTAATCAACAATTACGTGTTCCTGAAAATGACAGTGAATATGCTAATCGTGTTAAAAATGTAGATGAAAAAATAGATATATTTAAAAGAATTTGCGACGCAACCTATAGCACTGATTATTTTTATTTACCAAACAATGATATAACCGCGGCGACCTTAACGGTTGGTGGTACAGGTTACAGCACTTCCATTGTTCCACAAGCAACAACTGGTGGTAGTGGTAGTGGTTGTACTGTTAATACTGTTGCTACCGCTGGTGCAGTTACTAGCTTTACTATAGCTAATCGTGGTAGTGGTTATCAAATTGGTGATATTCTCACTATATCTGGTGGTGGTGGTAATGCTACAATAACTGTAACTACCATATGCGATCCTGTCCATAGATTAGGTACTGTAATGTACAGAGAGAAAGAGGTACAAAGAATCCAACGAAATGAGTATCTACTCGTGAACAAGTCTTCTCTCACAACTCCAACAACTATAAATCCGGTATATATACTAGAAGGAAACGTTTCAATATCAGCCTTACATGATAAGATATTTGTATACCCCAATTCTATACAGAGTGGTGTAACTGTTTCGTATGTTACAAAACCAACTGATCCAGATTGGGGTTATACAGTTGGTAGTAATGGTGAATATTTACATTCACCTGGCGCGTCAACAAATTTTCAATTACATGGATCTGAACAAACTAACATTATATTAAATATACTAATATATGCAGGTGTTATAATACGTGATCCTCAGATAGTACAAAACGCAGCGCAGATGGTACAGCAAGACGAGGTAAACGAAAAAAGTTAAGATATGGCATCAATTAGAGAAACTAACGAACAATATTATGCAGGTACTCAAACATTACGAGGTGATGCTGTAGGTACAGCAGGTCAATCATTTACTTTTACGTTTAATACCCCACTATCTTTAGGTAGTGATAGTAGTTGGGATCCAACTGTAAATGAATACGCACTTAATAATTTTAAAATATATACATCTGCTACAGCTACTGCAGGCACTTGGGTGGAATATATATTAGCGTACACTGTAACTACTACTCCCGTAGGACCTAATGTTAATAGTTTGATTACTATAACTGCTGTTATACCAGCAAATATATATGTAAAAGTAGAATTAATTGAAACTGCTATAGAACATAATTACGGTGGATATTCTTATGTTACAATAGACGATATAGTAAATAACTTTTTAGTTGGTTACGTGGGAGAAGGGAAGCTAATACCTAGTGTAAAAAGAACTGATGTAATATTTCATGCAAAACGAGGTTTACAAGAGTTTAGTTATGATACATTGAAAAGTGTTAAATGTCAAGAACTAACTATACCACCCAGTTTATCTTTAATTATTCCACAAGATTATGTTAACTATGTTAATCTATCTTGGGTTGACGCTTTAGGTGTTAAGCATATAATATACCCTACACGACTAACTAGTAATCCAACTGAAATACCTATGCAAGATAGTGATGGCGCACCCACTCAAGATAACTTTGGTGATAATTTAGAAGGTGATTCTATAACAGAGGATCGTTGGGATAATGCTAGTGATTATTTTATATCTGGAGCATATACAGCGGACATGTACAATGCTGGTGTTTATAATTGGAATTGGGAGAAGTTAGCGTTTGGTAGGAGATATGGATTGAATCCAGAGACATCACAAAGAAATGGTTGGTTTACTATAAATGAAAGGGAAAATAAGTTTTCTTTTAGTAGCAACCTAAATGGTCAATTAATACTGTTAGAATATCTTTCGGATGGTTTAGCATACGACAATGATACACGTGTCCCTAAAATGGCTGAGGAGGCTATGTACATGCATATAGCATACAGTATATTGGCTAGTCGCATTAATCAACCAGAATATGTAGTGCAAAGATTTAAAAAAGATAGGAGAGCTGCTTTACGTAATGCTAAAATAAGGTTACAAAATATTAAGTTAAATGAAATTGTACAAGTAATGAGGGGTAAATCTAAATGGTTAAAACATTAATTAAATGCCAGAAGTAAAGAATATATTTCTCAAGTCTAAAATGAATAAAGACTTAGATGATAGATTAATACCTAAAGGTGAGTATAGAGATGGGCGAAACATATCTATTAATAGATCTGATGATGCTGATGTTGGTGCTTTAGAGAATATCCTAGGTAATAGGTTATTAACAGACTTTGGATTAAGTGATAGTTGTAGTCTAGAAATTATAGGTAGACACATGGACGAAGCAAATAGTAGAATATTTGTGTTCATGACAAGTTACACTGATTCATCTGTTAATGGTTTAGATAATCACACATGTGATAGTCATACTGCACCATTAGATATAAAGTGTTACATTATTGTGTATGATATAATAAATGATACTTATAATGTTTTGGTTTCTGGATTTTTTCTAAACTTTTCAAAAACACACCCAATATACGGTATAAATATTATTGAAAATTTATTATTTTGGACAGATAATAGAAATCAACCTAGAAAAATAAATATCAAAACAGCGTTAAGTAATTCTAGTTATTATTTTTTAGAAGAACATATTTCTGTGGCTAAATATTACCCTTACCAACCAATTAGTTTGATAGATAGTTCTGTTAGCACTATGCAAGATGTTGTTAGTGATCTTTTACCAGATGGTGTTACTACAAATCCACATGGTCCATCGGGTACTGGAGCGGGATGGGATGGGGATAAAGAATTTTTAAGGGATAAATTTGTTAGGTTTAGTTATAGATTTAAATATGACGATGACGAATATTCGTTAATAGCTCCATTCACACAGTCATGCTTTGTACCTGAGCAGGATGGGTATTTTATAGAAACCACTGTTCATAAGGATTTTCAAAATGCTTATAAAAGTACTGAGGTTGATTTTATGAGGAATAAGATTAACCAAATAAAGCTAATGATCCCAGCACCTACAAATACAGTTTCTTTTGGAGGGTTGCCAGGTATGGGTACTTGGCAAAAAGCTTTTGAATATTTTAAAATAAAAGAATTACAAGTGTTGTATAGGGAAGCTGGCAACATGTCCTTAAGAGTTGTCGCTGATATAACTAAGGATGATTTCGCGTTAGCAGGTGCAGCCACTCATTATGAGTATACTTATAAATCTGAAAAACCATTTAAAACATTACCAGAAAGTGACGTGATTAGAGTTAATGATCTCGCTCCAGTTAGAGCCTTAGCACAAGAAACTGCTGGTAATAGAATTATATATGGTAATTTTGTAAACAAGCATACACCACCATTGTCTTTAAGTTTTAATGCTAATGTGGGGATAAAAGGTGGGGCTGTGATGCGCCCAGGTAGCGTGGTAAATGAAGACGCGAGAATAGAATATCAAAATCACACATTAAAACAAAATAGAACATATACGGTTGGTGTTGTATTGTCAGACCTGTACGGTAGGCAGTCAAGTGTAATTCCCGCATCAATAAATGGTGCTGATACTATATTTCATGATTATAAAACCTCAGGATGGGTGCCAGGTGTTATAACAGATAATGACACGTGGCCAGGAGACACTTTAAAAATAACATTCGACCAAGCTATACCAACGGAAATAACTGAAAATGGATATCCAGGTTTATATGATAAAAGCCGTACTAGTACAATTTTGAATTCAAAAAATCCGTTAGGTTGGTTTAGTTATAAAATAGTCGTTAAACAACAAGAGCAAGATTATTACAACGTTTATTTTCCGGGTATATTAGATGGTTATACTAATGCCCCATCAGCAGCAACACTTGCAGATCCGATTGGACATATAACTTTACATGGAGATAATATAAATAAAATACCTAAAGATTTAACAAATGTAGGACCTAATGATTTATTATTTAGCAGTGGGGAAAAAGAAGAGAATGTTCCACCTACATTTGATTCTAACAGTGCTCAACACGTGGGTAATAAATTAGGCTTCACTGATCCTATAGAGCAGTGGAGTCAAGTTGAATGGCAACAAGTACATGAGTTCGCTGGAAGGGCTAATCACGAGTGGATGATGTCAAGGCGAAATTCTAGCGTAGTATTATTTGATAGAGTCACTAATACTAACGCCACTGAAACAATACAATGGTACCCGTATAGCGTTGGTTCAAGAGTAACGTCAGATACGGTTATAACTATTGGTAAATTAACAGACTTAAGTTTAGCTACAGTAGCAACACCAATTGTTCAACCTGAATATTATAACGCAGCAGATAATCCATTAGCCGCGAGATTAAAACTATCTACAGACAGCACTGGTAATTTTCCAGGTACTACTTCCGCAGCGGGGAAACGCCCACTTTTAGCAATATCAGAAACGGAACCGGTAAAATCTAAAATAGATTTATATTGGGAGACAACTACAGCTGGAGATATATTTTCATTAAATGATAATATAATAAACAATGATAACGTTAGTGTCCAAGTGTGGAAAGATCAAGGTAGCTTTTCATATAGCGTAACCGCTCCAACGACTAACACTTCATTTAACGAAATAAATACCACCGCTAACGTTTTAAAAGATTTCCAAGCGTGGAATTATAATACAGCTGCAATTTTAACAGCAACAATGGAACTAACAAGTGTCACTGATGGTTATGGAAACGATGTAACCCATAAGTTCGTTTTAAATGCAGGTGCGGGACCATCATCATACACTTTAGACATGGCTGCAGGTGAAACGTTTTTATTTCACTCAGACATGAATTATAATTGGTATTCACCTAATATAACTGTAATCGAAACTGCTACAGGACATAACAGCACTTTACCCATTGGGCCGATATTGTTGACCAACGCAGCTCCTTCATTTACCACTCCAGGAGCACCTATAAGCGTGTCAGGGGCGCCAGGTGCTAATCTAACCACTGTTACGTGTGAAAATGGTAGTGCTTCCCCTATATTAAAAAGAACACAACTTACTTATGTAGTTATGGGTGGTAATTCTAAATATTTCAATATTACACCTTCAGGAATTGCTCAAGGTAACGCAGTGTTAAATAGCAATCTAACTACACCCCCTGGTTTTTATAGCGTACAATTACAAGTTACAGATGGTGGTGGATTAACTGAATTATCCCCAATCATAACTGTCACTATAACTTAACACTATGGCGTATTCACTAGATGTAACATATTACAATTCTTTTTGGTTAAAAAAAGTTACTAAAGATCCTGCTATTGGTCCTCCTGTTCCAGCGACCGCAGATTGGCCTGGTCTTCCTTGGAATCCAACTAGCTACCCAACATTTCCCTTTACACGAACTGGAGCCGCGCCGTGGGTGAGCGCTGATGCTGCTGATCACTGGTACATAGAGGAATCTAGAATAAGGGGTGGATATAATAATCAAATAGTTGATTTAGGCGTTAGAGCATATACAAGTAGTAAGAATCCTCAACAAAGAACAAGGGGTAATGCTTTAATTTATTCTGGACTTTATAATTCTAGAACAAGCGTAAACAACACCAACGCGTTTCCCTCTGGTGAAGATATAACTAGAAGTTTAGATCCTAGATTTGGTGATATCCAGAAACTATACGCTGAAGATACTAATCTTATAATTTTTCAAGAATATAAAGTTAGTAGATCACTTATTGACAAAGATAATATATACACTACTGAGGGTGGTACTCAAACACAAATGAGTGGTGTAGTTATAGGGCAAAATGTACCATATGTTGGTGAATACGGTATTAGTAAAAATCCAGAGTCATTTGCTATACATGGCTATAGGAAATACTTTGTAGATAAAAATAAAGGTTTTATTTTAAGATTATCTAGAGATGGTATTACAGAAATTTCATCATATGGAATGAGGGATTATTTTAGAGATACATTAGCTAGTATACCAGATGGAAAACAAATAGAGTATACTCCAACTGTTGCGGGGGTGGTAGGATCATATACTGCAAGTAATTGGGGCTCGGATTTTGTCACTATAACAGCTAATCCATGTTGTGTTGTTGAGCCAGGTATGTACTTACAAGTTGAATTAGGTGGTATATGGTACACAATTACCGGGCCGCAAGACATGAATTTATGGGTGATATATGTGACCGATAATGGTGACGGTACTTGTGAAATAAAATTTAATCAAGAGCAAATAAATCCCGTAGGAGCTTTTGTCGTGGGGGCTAATGTTAGGTTTTTTAAATACTTTAATAGTCAAGTTGCGGGTGGTTTTGATACTCATAATCAATCTTACGTTGTCTCTATGCAGGAGCGAAGATCAGACGTGATTTTAGGTTCAGACGCTTCAAATGTATATAGTACACTTAGTTTTGATGAAGAAGCAAAAGGGTGGACAAGTTTTTATGATTATAAACCAAGATTTTTAGGTAGTTTACAAAATAATTTTTATACGTTTTTTGGTGAATCATTATATAAACACTATATTGATCCTGTAGTTTTCCCAAATACTAGATGTAATTTTTATGGTGTACAAAATAATGCTAGTATTACGTTCGTGTTTAATCCAAACCCATCTATTAATAAAAACTTTAATACTATTAGTTATGAAGGAAGTAGTGGTTGGAAGGCTGATTATTATCAAGGTGATATTGAAGGGGTAAATACAATAGATGGAGGCGCTACTTGGATAGATAATCAAGATGTAATTAATAGTGTTATGAGTTATACAGAAGGACAGTACGATTCTAACACTCCAGTACCTAACTATGGTTTATTAGCCACAGTACAACCAATATTCCACGCTGGGTTTGATAGAAAAGGAAATAAATATGTCGCAAATTTAGTTAGCAGAAGCACAGTGAGACCTGGAGAAGTTGTATTTTGGGATGGTAACGTTAACGTTGCTAATCCAATTTCTGGTATAAAGGGTTATTACGCAACTGTTAAAATGGAAACTGATCAAGACACTCAACTTGGTGGTAGAAAAGAATTGTATGCGGTATCATCTAATTGGGTGGTGTCATCAACTTAAAATTAAATTAAATGGAATTAAGTATACGTAGACTTACAGACGATGATTATCAAACATTGGAATCATGGTGGAATGAATGGCCTGATTGGCCTACACCATCTAAAGAGCTTTTACCAGAGGAAGGTAGGAGTGGATTGATGGTTGAAAAAGGAGGGGAATCTATAGTAGCTGGGTTTTTATACTTAACCAATTCTAAGGGAGTTTTATTAGAATGGATAGTATCTAATCCAAATTATAGAGATAATGACAGAAAACAAGCCTTAGAACTCCTTATAACTGGTGCTGAGAATGTATCGAAAGATCTGGGTTATAAATACATGTTTAGTATAGGTAGAAATAAAAACTTAATGGAGACACATGAGAAATTAGGGTGGCAAGTTGATAAAAAACCATCTCACGAAATAATAAAAATAATAAATTAATTATGGCAATAGCAACAGGAGCAGCGATAGCATTAGGAGTTGGTGCGGCTATCTCAGCCACAACATCTACCGTACAAGCTATAAATGCAAATCGCGATAGAAAAGATGCAGAGAGTGATGCAGAAGATGCTAGATTATTAATGGAGGATCTGGAAGCTAATAGGCAGAAAATAATAAATCCTTATGAAAATCTAAGTAATGAATATGCAAATCTCGGTGTAGCAACTCAAGCAGCAGAATTTCAAGCTGAAGAAGCAGATATAGCATTAGCAAATACTTTAGATACATTACGAGCTACAGGTGCTGGAGCTGGCGGAGCGACCGCTTTAGCCCAAGCAGCGTTGAGAAGTAAGAAGGGAGTTGCAGCTAGTTTAGAGGCGCAAGAGGCAGCAAATCAAAAAGCAGCTGCTCAAGGTGCACAAAATGTAGCTCAACTAAAAGCTGGTGGTGAACAATGGAAGTGGCAACAACAAGAAACTCGCGAAATGCAGAAACTAAACAGAACTCAAGCGCAAATAGATAATGCACAAGCACAGGCATATCAATATAATGCAGATATGTATGGTGCTATTGGAAATGTAGGTGGTGCAGTTTCAGGGATGGCGGGCACGTGGGGCCAACTAACTATGGAGGATGGTCAATTACCCCCAGTTGATCTTAATGATGTTCAAAATATCGCCAATCAGTAATTGATGTTGAATTTAAAAAAATAGTATAATGGGTGCATATGAAACGCCAGGTGGCCAAATAGATAAAAGTAGAGAAGCGGCAAATATAGCTATGGGTCAGCAGATTAGTAATCAACAAAAAATTTTTGATTCACTTACTAAAAGTTTTAGAGATAGGAAAAAGCAAATGAAAGTTCTTGTTGAAAAAAACCAAAAAGCTTATGCTAAAAATTACCAAAAACAAGCTAGTGGAGTTCCCGAAAGTGAGTACAATCATTTGAATAATGAAATAGATAATTTATTACGAGATGGAGGTACTTTATATGAAGGTTCGCAGGTTAATCAAACTTTAAACCCAGACAATGAACATTATATGAGTTATAGAGAAGGATCTAAATTGAGGGGGGATCTTGAAAATCTCCCAACAAAAATATCAGATATGAATAACTTCTTTACTGTATGGGGAGATAAATATCGAAAAGCTAAGTTAATTCCCCCTGGTAAACCGGGTTCTGTACTAACTGATGGTTCACAAAAAAGTGATCATGTTATACTTTTGGATAATCTTACGAGAGATGGAGGGAGTAATATAACAACTAATTTTAATAGAAAAAATGGCGAGTTGTTAATAAACTATGATGATGGTGAAAACAAATTTTCAATGACCCACGCTGAGTTAAAAAGAATAGGTGTTGATGGTGATGATTTCTTTAGCACAACTGGAGATTTAGGGGCTTTAACAAACACGGTAGTTGAAACTTTAAAAAAAGATGTTCTTTATAATGAACCTGTGAAATTAAAAAAGGATGGTAAATACAAAAACGTTCAGTCAGTATTGTATGATGAAGAGGGTGGAGCAAATGATCGTCTTACTAAAGCTGTAGATAACTATCAATTTGAAGGAATTATGAATGGTTCAAAAATGACAGGTGTATGGGAGCAGTTAAAAAATGAAGTTAAAGGAATGGAAGCTATCACCGTTGGAGGAGTGGAATATACTGGTGAAGCGGCTTATGAAAAATTTGTAGGGAAAGATGGTGATGCGCCGTGGATTGGCGGTGGACAAAATATGTTATTAGATGATAATGAAGAAATGTCATCTCAAGCAAAAGAACAACGCGCTTTTGCGAAAGCAGCACTTGGCGCTTATGTATTAGGGGAAGATAATGGATATATTAAACACGATAGAGTAACAAATATAACAGAGAAATATGTTAGTGGTGGTAGTGGTAGTGGTAGTGGTAGTGGTTTAACTCAAGAATTATTTGATAACAAAAAAGAATTTATAAAAAATAAGGTTAAAACTGGCAAAGACTTAGTTGATCTTTTAAGCCGCTCAAGTGACGCTGGACAATTCACTATTAAGGAAGTAAAAGATGAAACTGGAGAGAAAATAAAAATACCTTTTGGTGACAAGGAACTTGAAGCGGATGCTACGCGAAAAGAACTGCTTGTTGATAATGAACCAACTGGTATATTCGCAGATGAAGAAGGTAATTGGCTGGGTAATGAAAATGTAGCTACCATTATAGATAGATATTTATCAGATGACTTTTTTGAAGCAATGCCTAAGGAATCTAAAGTTGTAAGTGAAAGTAACGGAAATATTGATATGGACGCTGCAAAAGAATATGCAAAATCTTACCCTGGAATGACTATTACTGAAGAAGAAATTCAACTAGGATTATTGATGGACATTAGCGATGGTAGTAAGGCAGGACTAAAGGTTTTTATTGATAGGAAAGCGGCATTGGAAAAAGGTGATAATCCTGAATATGAATCATATGATGAATGGCTAGAAGAAGCAAGAAAGAAAAGAGATAGTGATAATAAAACAAATAAATCAGAGGTATTATAATGGCAGAAACTATTGATGAATTTTTAGTTGATTTCTATAAAACGAAAAACAACGAAGATATAACTGTAGAAAAAATACAAGAAATTAAAAATACTTATGGAGATGATTACGATAAGTTAATAGTAGATTTATATGGTAAGTATGGTGACGGTGTTGATGAAGAAAAAATAACTCAAATAAAATCAACATATGGATTAAGTAATGGTGAAGAAGATCTAAGTGCTCAGTTAGATGAGAGAGCAAAAAATTTGTTTGGTGGAGAAGTTAAACTACCTGGAATAGGTACTAGACAATCAGGTTTATCATCTGCATTTCAAGATCTGCAATTACCAGAGAGTGAGCAGAAAGAAATTCAAAAAACTGCAGAAGCTGAAAGTCTTTTAACTGAAAGCCAACTTGAAAATAAAAAAGCAAAAAGCGAATTTGAAACTATAAAACAACAATCAATAATTGATCTTGAAGACGAATATAAAAAGAAATCTATAGATTACGGTAAGGGTGGAGATGAAATAGCCCCTGAAATATATGGTGAATTTTTAGAAAAGAAAAAAGAACTTTCTTATGAAGATGAACTACAGACGCAAATAGATAACATTGGTGTTGAGGCTAAAAATGATTATGAATTAAATAAAATAAAAAAAGGTGTTTTAGATGGTAAATTATCTAAAGCAGAAGCTAGGATGAATTTAATAGACATTGGTAGAAAAGATCTCTTAAATTTGCCAATGTTTAAAATAAGAGATGAAAGCGCACTTTCTCAAAGTGATGCTGAATTTCTGGAAAAATATGGAGATGTTCCCATTATTGAAAGAGTTGAAGAGTTCCCTGATTATGTTGGTGGAACAGTAATTGCAGATCTAGGGACATATTTAATAGACGCTGCTTTTAAACCAAATATAATTGAAGGAGATGCTAAACCAGATGAACAGGTAGTAAAATTTAAAGGTGTTGTAAGACCTGATGGTAAGTTAGTTAATTGGAGTCACTATTACGCAGGTAAACCAATGGTTGGAAGAGAAGCCGAACAAATACTAGAACAATATCCAGGCTCTTACATGATTAATACAGTTGAAGATCTTGAAAAATATGCTGAGAAAAATAATTTAACTCATCAAGAGGCTTTAAGTAAGATAAATGAAAGTGCTAGAAGTTTTAATGCTCATCAAAAATTAGCAGAACAAGAAATTTGGGATAGAGCAGGCATGAGCGCTGAGGATGCTAAGGCTGTTTCATTTACTGTAGGTGGAGATAAAACACTAGCACTCTCTAGACAAGAGGCGGGATTACCTAATGAAAGACCGTTATTAAACGCTAGTGAAAAAGATCAAATAGCTATTGAAGAAGGGGTGTTAAAACAATTAGTAGATTCTCGTATTACGCAGGCCGTTACAGAATTACCTAACGCTATTACTAGTGGGGAATACAAGAACTATCTTGGAGATCTTGTAAAAAATTTTAGTGAAGAAGATATTAAAAGAGCAGAGGTAAGATCTAAAGGTGAAATTGATGTAGATATAAGTGAATATGGTCTTGGAGGTTTTGAAGAAGATACTAAAG
>Ga0098040_1001013_pt1 | contig 12669 bp, 9 predicted proteins | sample 7_EtaG_FD_75065 | JGI IMG/M metagenome (GOLD analysis project Ga0098040, IMG submission 75065) | Marine viral communities from the Subarctic Pacific Ocean - 7_ETSP_OMZ_AT15161 metaG | ecosystem: Environmental > Aquatic > Marine > Oceanic | place: Pacific Ocean | collected 2015-01-08
CGCGACGGGATAGGTGATCAGGGTTTCTGGTTCCAGATCCGCCGCCTCCGCCCAGGGCTTTCCCGCTAGGCGATGGTTGGCCGCAACCACCAGCACCTGTTCGTAATCAAATACCGGCTCAAAGACCAAACCGGGCCTGTGCAGTGGGTCGGGGGTGACCAGCATGTCGATGTCATGGCCAAACAGCGCTCCAATGCCGCCGAACTGGAATTTCTGTTTTACATCCACATCCACCGACGGCCACTGCTCGAGATAGGGCCCTACCACCTTCAGCAGCCATTGATAACAGGGATGGCACTCCATTCCGATTCGCAGCGTGCCGGCTTGGCCGTTGGCGAACTGGCCGATTTGCATCTCTGCATGCTCGAATTGCGGCAACAGGCGGTTGGCCAGCGCCAGCAGGTGGCTGCCTGCTTGAGTCAGCCGAAGCTGCCGCCCTTCCCGAAACCATAACGGGGTTCCAAGCTGCTGTTCCAGCTTGCGAACGGAATGGCTGAGTGCGGACTGGGTCAGGTGAAGGCGGCTGGCGGCGGCCGTTAGCGAGCCTTCTGATTCAACAGCCCGAAGCACTTCCAGGTGGTTACGCTCGATCATTCGACAACCCATGAGTGGAATTAATGGAACCCTGAAATAATACCATTATTTTTCATTAACCCCGAACGCTAATCTGGTCACTCCTATCAACGACTCACTAAGTACAGAACCAGGAGTTTCGGATGACCACAACACACAACCTAGGCTACCCGCGCATTGGCGCCCGCCGGGAACTTAAATTTGCCCTGGAAGCCCTTTGGAATGGCAAGTCCAGTGAACAAGCGCTGCAGAAAACAGCCGCTGAGCTGCGGTCGCAGAACTGGCAAGAGCAGGCCAACCTTTCCCTGGCACCTGTAGGTGAGTTTTCACTGTACGACCAAGTGTTGGACATGAGTGCAACACTTGGCAATCTGCCGGGGCGGGCCAGCACCCATGAAGGCTCTGCGCTGGACGAGTATTTTCGTGTGGCTCGGGGCCGCTCCCCCAGCGACAGCGCCTGTTGCAGCGTGCACGCCGGCGAAATGACCAAGTGGTTCGACACCAACTACCACTACATAGTGCCGGAATTCAGTGCCGATACGAGCTTTAGCCTGAATGCTGACCGTATTCTGGAACAACTAGCAGAAGCCCGTGCACAGGGCATAACCGCCAAACCGGTCATTATAGGCCCGGTGACTTATTTGTGGTTAGGCAAGGCCAAAGACGACTCTGATTGCCTGGTTCTGCTGGAAAAACTGTTGCCGGTGTACAGCGAGCTACTGGAAAAACTGGCGACAGCGGGCGCGGAATGGGTACAAATTGATGAGCCAGCGCTGGTTACCGAATTGGATGCCGACTGGAAGCACGCCTTTATCCTCGCCTACTACGAGTTGAAAACAGCACCTGTGAAGCTACTGCTGACGACCTATTTTGGGGAACTTCGGGAAAATCTGCAGCTTGCTTGTGAGCTGCCAGTAGCAGGCGTTCACCTGGATGCTGTCAGCGCACACGGAGAATTTACGCGGCTAGCCGATTGGCTACCCGCCCACAAGGTGCTTTCTCTCGGTGTAATTAACGGGCGTAATGTCTGGAAGACCGACCTGAACGCCACGTTAGACCTTATCGAGCCCCTCAAAGACAAACTGGGCGAGCGTCTTTGGCTTGCTCCATCCTGCTCCCTACTGCACGTACCCGTTGATTTGGAGAGTGAGACCACGCTGGATCCCGAAATTCGCAACTGGTTGGCATTTGCCCGTCAGAAACTGCAAGAATTGAACACTCTGGCGAAGGCGCTTGATGAGGGGCGCGAGGCCGTCGCTCAAGAGCTGGCCACCAACCAAAAAGCGATTGAAAACCGCCGCCAGTCATCAAGAGTGCATAACCCGGCGGTTGCAAAGGCGTTGTCGGCCATTACGCCGCAGCATGGCCAACGCAAGAGTCCGTTCAGTACCCGGGCCAAGCTACAGCAGGCGCGGTTCCAGCTACCAGCCTACCCAACAACGACGATTGGCTCATTCCCGCAAACCCCGGAAATACGCGAGGTTCGTAAAGAATTCCGCAAGGGAAACCTAAACCAACAGGACTACACTGCGCGGATTCATCAAGAAATTGCCTACTGCGTTGAGCAACAGGAAGCGCTTGGCCTGGATGTACTGGTGCACGGCGAAGCTGAGCGCAACGACATGGTGGAGTATTTTGGCGAGCAACTGGAAGGCTATGTATTCAGCCGTTTTGGTTGGGTGCAGTCCTACGGCTCACGATGCGTGAAGCCTCCCATTCTGTTCGGTGACATTACTCGCCCCACGGCCATGACCGTAGACTGGATAAAATACGCCCAGTCACTGACCGACAAGCCTCTGAAAGGCATGCTCACCGGCCCAGTGACCATCCTTAACTGGTCATTCGTGCGTGATGATCAACCACGCAAGGACACCTGCCTGCAGCTGGCACTGGCCGTACGTGAAGAAGTGCAAGACCTGGAAAAAGCGGGTGTAGGAATTATTCAGATTGATGAGGCTGCACTGCGCGAAGGCTTGCCACTGCGCCAGTCAGACTGGAACACTTATCTGGAGTGGGCCATCGAGGCCTTCCGTCTCAGCGCCAACGGCGTGGAGGATGGCACTCAGATTCACACTCACATGTGTTATTCGGAGTTCAACGACATCATTGGGGCCATTGCTCGCATGGATGCGGATGTGATTACCATCGAAACATCACGCTCTGCCATGGAATTGCTTGATGCGTTCAAGAGCTTTGAGTATCCCAACGATATCGGCCCGGGCGTCTATGACATCCACTCGCCGAACATTCCGCAAGTGGAACAAGTGACAGGCCTAATGAGGAAGGCAGCAGAGCGGATCCCGGCAGAACGTTTGTGGGTTAACCCGGACTGCGGCCTGAAAACCCGGCGGTGGGAAGAAGTGATTCCTGCTCTCGAAGCTATGGTAGCGGCAGCAAAAGAACTGAGAGAACAAACTGCGGTTACTCAGTAACCCGAGCTGTTTTGATCGATATCAAACTCGAAATCCAGGGCCCGGCACACTTCCGTTGTGAAGTTGCCGGAGGCTTGGAGCTCAAACCAGCGATAACCTGGGGCCAAGTCTTCGACGGAAAATTTACGGGAGCCGGAGGTAAACTGAATACAGGTTGAAGGCGTTGCTAGCAGCTGCACGCCATTTCTCTGCTGCTCATGGGTCTGATGGATATGCCCCCACAGCACTATTTTTACCTGCGGGAAGCGATCAATGACCTGCCAGAAATCTGCACGATTCCTCAGACCAATATCTGTCATCCAGTCAGCACCAATATCAACCGGGTGGTGGTGCAGTGTGACAAGCGCCGGCAAATCCGTGTGCTGCTCAAGCATTTCTGCCAAAAACTCCAATTCTGACTTCGCAAGCTCACCAAATACTTTCCCGGGCACGGAGGAGTCCAGAAGAATAAACTGCCAGCCACCCTGAATAATGTGTCGGCGAGCTGCGCCATAGGTTTGTGCAGCGTCGGTTAGGCGCTCAACATGATCATGATTCCCTGCGACCCATGCACAATCGCCGCTAAAGGCTCCAAGGCGATCACCTAAAACGCGATAGGCCTCTTCCGAGCCATCTTGCGCGAGATCGCCGGTGGCCAGGACCAAATCCGGTTGCCCATGGGATTTGAGCACCTCTTTGATCACGGCATCGAGGCTGGCACGGGTATTTACACCAAGCAGCGCACCCTCTGCGCTAGCCATAAGGTGCGGATCCGTTAACTGCAGTACCCGAAGTGGCCGGGTGGCTTGTTTAGAAATCATGATGCTCTTGGTCTGCTCTCTGTCATCGCTTGGGAACCTAGTCACAGGTTACTGCTTCATTCCCCATGGTTTCAGAACAAGTGTACGTTGTCAGCTTAAGGATTGATCACCCGTCACTGGAACCGGTGTCACATTCTGGCGAGGCACTTCGCTATATATTGCATTTTTTAACAACTGCGCCATCTTTCAGGTCGCGAGACTGATTGCGAGAGAGGTAAAACTGCGCCTAGTCGGCGCTTTCGCCAGCAGTCCACGCAGCATGCTCAAGTGGCAGGTGGCCAAACCGCAGGCAGTACTCAAGCCAGTCGGCAAGAAACCCGTTCACCTGAACTTTTTCATCGGGGTGGTGCATAAAACGGTTGGGGTAATCGTTAACAGGGGCAATTTGTGTGTCGCGATAGCAGCTGATGACTTCGGCCATGGCTGCATCGTGATACACCCGTGCGGTCATCTGCGGGTTGTTGAGCCAGCGACCGCTATTGTGGATTTGCTCAAGCAAAAGGGTTTCGGTATATCTGGCCGTTTGCAGTACCTGAATCCGAACCCGGCCCAGGTACTGGTTTTCTCTGTGCAGTTCAATTTCGCACATAGGGCGCCCATCAACCCTGAGCTGACGCAATCTGAAAAGGCGCTGATAATTGCCTTCACACAGGGCGCCAAGCTGGCGTAGATCCGGCACATAACGCTTGGGTTTCATTGCCCACTCACCCATGACTACCTCCCCGCCCGCAATCTGGATCGGTTGAGCTGGAGCCACTGGATGGCGATGATAGCCGCCGCATTGTTGATGCGGCCGTCGCTGATCATGGCGATGGCTTCATCCGCTGAAACTACGTGGGCCCGAATGTCTTCATGTTCGTGTTCAAGGCCGAAGAGACCGCCAGCGGATTCGGTGTTAACACAACCGTAGTACAGGTGAATCATTTCGGTGGTGCCGCCAGGGGAGACAAGGTACTCACAGATTTTTTCGAGCTTGCTGAAACTAAGCCCGGCTTCTTCCTGGCCTTCTCGTTGGGCGACGTCTTCGTTGGTTTCGCCTTCTTCGTTCATTCCAGCTACGAGCTCTAGCAGCCAAGGGGACTGGTTGCGCCCGAGTGCGCCCAGGCGGAATTGCTCCAGCAGCACGATTTCGTCGCGGTTGGGGTCGTAGGGCAATACGCAGGTTGCGTCGCCGCGGATGAAGAGTTCGCGGGTAAACAGGGGCATGTTCCGGCCATCAAAGCGCGGGTGTGTCAGCCATAGCTTGTCCATGCGGAAGAAGCCTTGGAAGACGGTTTCGCGTTTTTCAATGGTGACGTCGCGGGCTTTGAACTGGAACGGCTCGGTCATGGTCTACCCTGCAATGGAATCGACTTTGAACGATAGACTCTGGCTGTGGGGTATTGCAAGCCTTCTTGGTGCTTGCTTGGGTGCAAGGCAGGGATCGAGAGAGCTTACCAAAACACGCTCCTTGCGGCACATCCATGTGGCGCTTGGGCTCCGCCATCCATGGCTCCGCACAGTTTTGGAAAGCTCTCTCGACCCCCGCCCCAGACTCATGAGCTATACGCTGGCAGGCGCGAGCTCCTATTACGCCGGCCGCCAGCTTCGGGGAAACTCAGACCCTATCGTAGAGCTTACTTCCCGCGTCAATAAACTCCTTGGACTTCTCCTGCATGCCAGCGTCCACCGCTGAGATCTCGTCCAAGCCGTGCTCTTTTGCGTAGTCGCGGACTTCCTGGGAGATTTTCATGGAGCAGAACTTTGGGCCACACATAGAGCAGAAGTGCGCCACCTTCGCGGAATCCTTGGGCAGGGTTTCGTCGTGAAAGGCGCGGGCTGTGTCTGGGTCCAGGCCCAGGTTGAACTGGTCTTCCCAGCGGAATTCGAACCGGGCCTTGGAGAGAGCATTGTCACGTATCTGGGCGCCCGGGTGTCCTTTGGCCAGGTCGGCTGCGTGGGCAGCAATTTTGTAAGTGATGATGCCGGTTTTTACGTCGTCTTTGTTGGGCAAGCCCAGGTGTTCTTTGGGCGTTACGTAGCAGAGCATGGCGCAGCCGTACCAGCCGATCATGGCGGCGCCAATGCCGGAGGTTATGTGGTCGTAGCCCGGGGCTATATCGGTGACCAGTGGACCGAGGGTATAGAACGGGGCTTCGTCACAGCACTCCAGCTGTTTGTCCATGTTCTCTTTAATCAAATGCATAGGTACGTGGCCAGGGCCTTCGATCATGCACTGTACGTCGTGTTTCCAGGCTATTTTGGTGAGTTCGCCCAGGGTTTCCAGTTCGCCGAACTGGGCCGCATCGTTGGCGTCAGATATAGAACCGGGCCGCAGGCCATCGCCAAGGCTGAAGGAGACATCGTAGGCTTTCATGATTTCGCAGATGTCTTCGAAGTGTTCGTACAGGAAGCTTTCCTGGTGGTGAGCCAGGCACCATTTCGCCATGATGGAGCCGCCGCGGGAAACGATGCCTGTGGTGCGTTTGGCGGTCATGGGCACGTGATGCAAGCGCACGCCAGCGTGGATGGTGAAGTAGTCTACGCCCTGCTCTGCTTGCTCAATCAGCGTATCCCGGAAGATCTCCCAGGTAAGGTCTTCGGCCACTCCACCTACTTTTTCCAGGGCCTGATAAATAGGCACTGTGCCGATGGGCACCGGTGAGTTTCGGATGAGCCATTCGCGGGTTTCGTGAATGTTCTTCCCGGTGGAGAGATCCATAATGGTGTCGGAGCCCCAGCGAATGCCCCAGGTGAGCTTCTCCACTTCTTCCTCAATGGAGGACGTAACCGCAGAGTTGCCGATGTTACCGTTGATTTTCACCAGGAAGTTGCGGCCGATGATCATCGGTTCAGATTCGGGGTGGTTAATGTTGGCGGGGATAATTGCCCTGCCCCGCGCAACTTCGTCGCGCACAAACTCGGGGGTGATTTCCGGCGGCAGGCTGGCCCCAAATGACTGACCTGGGTGCTGATCTTTCAACAGCCCCTGTTCGCGGGCTTCCTGCAGCTTCATATTTTCGCGTATCGCGATAAATTCCATTTCCGGCGTAACAATGCCCTGGCGCGCATAATGCATTTGGGTGACGTTTTTATCTGCTTGCGCGCGCAAAGGTTTACGCTCATCCATGAACCTGAGCGGATCAAGCTGCGGATCCTTCATGCGACGGCGGGTGAACTCCGATGTATACCCCTGCAACACCACGGTATCATCGCGTTCGGCTATCCAGGCGGCTCGAATGGCAGGCAGCCCTTTGCGCAAGTCGATGGTGGCGTCTGGGTCCATGTAAATACCGGATGTGTCGTACACCATCACAGGCGGGTTTTTCTCGCCGCCCAATTCCGTGGGTGTATCCTGTACTGTAATTTCCCGCATAGGCACGCGCAGGTCGGAACGGCTACCCTGTACGTATACTTTGCGCGATCCTGGCAACGGCTGTATCGCGGCGTTATCTACGCGGGCGGAATCACTGAGATAAGTTGGCAGATTTGTCATCATTTGCTCCCGGAATTTATCGTTGGTATTCGGGTCGCGCATGACGGGGAGAGCAGCTATGCCTTTATTCTACAGGTAGCGTTCGCTCTTCGATGGTCTGGTCTCAATCCCTACGCCGGTATTATCCGGTTCAGGTCGCGGGTTCTGCGTTGCAATCTCAGCCGGCTACCAAAAACTCAGGCAGCTAGCACCCCGTCAAGACGCGATTCTATAATGCGTAGCACTCAAAGTAAGTGCTGTTTGCAAGTGTAGAGCTGAGGACGATTATTGTCCATAATGACCGGTCTGTTTAGGCCGGTTTGATGTATCCATGCCACCGCGGATGTCGCTTCCATGTCATCTGGGGCGATCCGGCATTCCTTTCAAGCGCCCCGGGTGGGTGCAGATGTGCACATGTATTCAGGAGTAATAATGAAGAAACGATTGCTTTCCGGACTTGTTGGCCTCTTGGCGGCTCAACCCGCCCTTTCCCTGGACTTGGTAGAGACCTATGAGAAAGCACTCTCCTACGACTCCGGCATTGCCACAGCTCAGGCCAGATTTGAGTCCCAGCAGGCTGCCAGCGATATCAGTCGCAGCAAGCTTCTACCACAGATAAATGCTTCTGCAGAGGCCAACTACACTGATATTAATGGGCCTGTCCAAGTTTTGGACTACACTACTGTCGGGTTTGGACTGCAATTAACTCAACCGGTGTTTCGTGCCGACGCTTGGTTCAGTTATGACGCAAGTCAGCTCCAGACCGATTCCGCCCGAGCCCAATATAATCTGGCGCAACAACAGCTGATTCTGGATGTCGCTTCTGCGTATTTTGACGTTCTGCGCGCGCAAGACACAGTCACCACGCTTCATGCTGCTGAAATCGCGATTCAGCGTCAGTATGATCAGGCGCAAGAACGTTTTGATGTGGGCCTAATTGCCATCACAGCAGTGTATGAAGCTCGCGCCACCTTTGATGATAGTCGCAGCCAAAGAATTGCAGCAGAGAATAGCCTGAACATTGCTCGTGAACAGTTGGCAAGACTGACCGGTGAGTACACTGAAGATCTGGAGAACTTACGTCAAAACTTCCCACTGAGCCCACCAAATCCAATGAGCCCGGACCTGTGGGAAAAAACGGCTCTAGAACAAAACTGGTCCATTCAGGCGGCGATGTTCGACTTGAAAACCAGCGAGAAAAATCTGAAAGTAGCCAAAGCAGGGCATTATCCGACGGTGGATTTGCAAGCGTCTTATGGCAAGTCCAAAACTGGCAACATCGGTGGTGAGACGTCCATATTTCAGCGCGAAGGCACCACCACTCAAGGCGTAATTGGCTTACAGTTGAGCGTTCCTCTGTATGCAGGCGGAGGTATCCAGGCGGGTGTGCGCCAGCAGCGTTCACAGGTTGTAGTGGCAGAAGAATCGCTGAACACGGTGCGACGAGACGTGCGGGTAAACACTCGCAGCCGGTTTTTGACCATCAATAACAACATTGAAACAACGTCGGCCCTGAATCAAACCATCGTATCGCGACGCAGTGCGTTGGACGCAACTCGCGCAGGATATGATGTGGGCACACGTAATTTCGTGGAAGTGCTGGACGCAGAGCGCGCCTATTATGTGGCTCTGCGCGACTACGCTAACTCTCGTTACGACTATGTTCTAAATTCGCTGCTATTAAAACAGTCCGCAGGCACGCTAAGCCCGAGGGATTTGATTGATCTGAACAATTGGCTGAGCGCCAAAGCCCCGGGCATAGAAGCTCTGGCCAATGATCAGAAGACTCTGGACGACCCTACTCGCTAGCTTGCTCTGACATAGCGCAGAAAATCACAGTGTAGATAGGGTGAAGGCCGAACATCCTCACCCTATCTTGCCCCTGACGCCCTCACACACGCTCAATTATCCCATCAACCACCCTATCCAGCGCACCTCTGTTTTTGTTGACCACTGACAACGCTCTTTGCCCGCTGGCCCGGCGCTCATCGACATCATCAAATAATGTCGAAAGGTGCTGAAACAATTCATCGGCGCCACTTACGATAACAACGCCACGATCGTCCACAAGGCGCTGGTATATGGTTTCAAAATTGAACACGTTGGGCCCGGAGATTACCGGAATACCCCAACCCGCAGGCTCCAACGGGTTGTGGCCGCCTCTCTTAATTAGCGAGCCACCTACAAATGCTGCGTCACTGGCACCATAGAGCATCATCAACTCACCCATGGTGTCGCCCAGATAAACCTCTGCCCCGACCAACCCATCGCCTCGGGACCGCCGGGCAAGGGAAAAACCCTGCTGAATGATCGTATCTGCCACGGACTCAAAACGCTCAGGGTGACGAGGGACAATGATTAACAGAGCACTTGGGTGAGCCTCCAAAATCTGCCGATGTGCTGCCAGTATTTGAGCCTCCTCACCCTCATGGGTACTGCCTGCGATCCAAACCGAGCGATCCGACAGCGACGCCCTAAGCTGAAAAGATATCTTGCGCACCGCTTCGGGAATATCTACATCAAATTTCACACTGCCTGTAACAGACACCTTTGATGCTGCAACCCCAATCCGACGAAAGCGTTCCGCGTCTTTCTCCGCTTGGGCAGCCACCCAGCTAATGCTGCGCATAATGGGCGCAACCAGGCTTTTGACGCGTTCATAACCACGGGCAGAGCGTTCGGAAAGCCGTGCGTTTATGAGAAAAACGGGCACTCGCCGGGAACGGCTTTGGCGGATCATGTTCGGCCAAATCTCCGTTTCCATGATAACGAGAATTCTGGGATTGGCCCGGTTCAGAAAGCGGCGTATCGACCCAGGTGTATCGTAAGGTGCGTAAGCATACTGAACCTGGTCGCCGAACATTTTCATGGCTTGAGTCAGGCCGGTGTCCGTCATGGCCGTCATCAGAATGGTAATGTCAGGATTACGGGCAAGCAGGCGCCGCACCATGGGTGCAGCCGCAATGGTTTCGCCAACCGACACCGCATGCACCCAAACCACCGTACCGCTGGTTCGGGGCACAAAACCCAAACGCTGCTGCCAGTTAATGCGAAGCTCAGGCGCCTGGCGACCTTGCCACCACAACCGCAGGAGAATAAACGGCAAGGCCAGCCGTATAAGTTGTGAATAGATAAATTGAAGCACGCAGGACTCCCGGCAAACCAGTGCGGTATCATAGCGTAAACCCTTATCATTTGCTTCCAACTGACTCTGCCGGGCAACATAGCCTAACCAGCAACCTACTGAGTTCTCAGGATACGTTTCAAGTGAAGAAGAAACACCGAAGCCAAGCACGCAACACAAACTACTCAGCCTACCGCCACCCCCGCTGGTGGCCAACCTGGGCTGGAATTGCTGTGATGTGGTGCACTGCCCAACTGCCTATCCGCTTTCAGTGGTGGCTTGGAAAACAGGCGGGGCTGCTGGCCTGGCATTTTGCACGCAGGCGCCGACACATCGCCGAGGTCAACATACGGCTGTGTTTTCCGGAACTCACACACGCTCAACAGGCTGCGCTTGTTCGCAACAGCTTTATCGCCAACGGAATAGGATTGATGGAGTTAGGAATAGCCTGGTTCCGTAACCCTGCCAAACTCACAGGCATAACTGAAGTGCACGGCAAAGAGCACATTGATAACGCCTTGGCGGAGGGTAAGGGCGTATTGTTGCTGGGCGGCCATTACAGCACTCTGGATCTGGGGGGCAGTCTGATTACCGAGTACATTGAGGCAGATGTAATGCAGCGGGATCACAACAACCCACTAGTAAATGCGGTGATGACCCGGGCGCGAGAACGGCGATACAAAACCGTTCTTGGTGCCCAGGACATCAGAGGGTTGTTCCGAAGCCTGCGGGAAAACCGTACCGTTTGGTATGCCACCGACCAAGACTATGGCCGCAAGGATGTTGTGTTTGCGCCTTTTTTTGGCGTTCCAGCTGGCACAATCAATGCGACATCCCGAATCGCCGCTCGCAGCCATTGCTGCGTTATTCCTTTCAGCCACTTCCGGCGAAACGATAAACCCGGTTACGACATTTACTTTCATCCCCCGCCAGAGCCTTTTCCAAGCGGCGACGACATACAGGATGCAACCGTGATCAACCAAATTCTTGAGAGGGAGATCCGACGCGCACCCGACCAGTACCTTTGGATGCACCGGCGCTTCAAAACGCGGCCAGATAAAAACGACCCAGGCTTTTATGGCGACAAATAACATGCCAGCAGCACCTGTAATATGGTTGCTCACAGACAACAAGCCCGGGCACCGGAATCAATTAAAAGGCCTGGGTAACCGTTTACGGGTAAAAGCCGGCGCCAGCCTGTTCTGGGTAAATGCTCTCGATGTAAACGTTCCATTGTGGCGCGCATTACTGGCGATACCCCCTGCGCTGGATAAAACGCTCCCCCACCCAGACCTGGTTATCGCAGCCGGCACGGGCACCCACAAGCTACTGCTCTCTTTGCGGCGACTCAAAAACACCAAAACGCTGGTTATCATGAAGCCCGGGTTCCCGCGTAGCTGGGTCGACGGATCAATTATCCCCGCCCACGATGGAGTGACTCAAAACCAGAATACTCTGATTACAGAAGGCGTTATAAACACCGTCACCCCCATGGCCAGGGTGACTGACAAGCCGGAAGCCCTGCTGTTGCTTGGCGGGCCGTCCCCCCATTTTGACTGGGACGATGACGTTGTTTTTGGGCAGGTTACCCACTTGATTAGTGAGTATCCTCAATGGCGCTGGACAATCAGCGGCTCAAGGCGAACCCCGGATGCCCTCAGGGCGCGGCTTGATGAGCTTGCTGGCCCCAGAATCACCGTGGCAAACCCCGATAACACTCACCAAGACTGGCTCAGCCATAGCGTTGCCGCATCCCGGGCAATTTGGGTCACGCCAGACAGCATGTCCATGGTGTGCGAAGCCGCTACTTCCGGTGTGCCAACAGGGTTACTCCAGTTGCAGGAGCGCCCCGGCAGCCGTGTTGCAAGTGGCGTACACCGATTGGTTGAAACCGGCCATGTAGCTCGCTGGAGCGATCATGCTACGGTGATGGGCGGCAAAACCGGCCAGGAGACACCTTTATGGGAAGCCAACCGGGCCGCTCAATGGGTAATCCAGCGTGGGCTTATGCCGGGCACCATGGATAAAGCACAAAAGAGGATCAACACTTGAGAATTCTTCAGGCGCTGCCGGCCCTTTATAGTGGCGGTGTGGAGAGAGGAACCGTGGAGTTCGCGGCAGACCTTGCAAGGCACGGCCATGAGTCGTTCGTCGTCTCTAGCGGTGGCCCCCTGGCCGATCGCCTTGAGGAACAAGGCTCAACGCATATTCAAATGCCCATTCATCGCAAATCACCCGCATCTTTCGGGCAGGTTCGCCCCATGCGGAATCTGATTAGCGAGTTGC
>Ga0098040_1001016_pt1 | contig 12658 bp, 13 predicted proteins | sample 7_EtaG_FD_75065 | JGI IMG/M metagenome (GOLD analysis project Ga0098040, IMG submission 75065) | Marine viral communities from the Subarctic Pacific Ocean - 7_ETSP_OMZ_AT15161 metaG | ecosystem: Environmental > Aquatic > Marine > Oceanic | place: Pacific Ocean | collected 2015-01-08
AACTGTATGATGGTTGAATCTAATCAGGGGCATAATAGTTCTCATATTGCTATCGCTGCGTATAGATATAATAGTACATTCGCTGCAAGAAAATATAATAATTGGGGCGAATGGTATCATGCTGGACACAACTTTGGTAGAGTTGACAGTGGTGGGTATAATACTAGAAGAGATTTCGATCCAGATTATGTACAGAATAACTATAGACTAAAACCAGGAATCCATGAACCATATGCTAATTATGGTAACTGGTTCTTCCATACATGTGGACAAACTTCTAGTAAAATGAGTATGTGGGCTGACTTAAGAACAGGTCAAGTATTCCATGCTCAGAACCCATCTATTGGAAACTCTGGTAAAATAGCTAGTATGAGTAATGCGTCAGCTAATGGCGGTATGAAAAGACTTCGTAATTCCCATTATTAAAAAGAAATTAATTAAGAAACATGCCTAACATTACATTAGGAAAAGTTAAATTCATGCATAGAGGTACTTATAGTGCCTCGACAGTTTACAGTAAGGGAGATATTGTAGATTATGATAATAGGACATATATCTTTCAAAATGATACGCCAAAGAATCATTCTCCAATATTTCTCAATACTATAAATGGAACTGTACCAACTTTAGGAATACAGACCAATAAAATTCGTATAGATTTTAGTGGGTTCAATCCACAAACTCAGCAGTGGGGATTAGTAACTTCTCATCAAAGATATAGTGGTGCTGATGGTACAATGCCAGGTGTCTATTCTGAAACTGGAGAAGAGTTTGCACCACCTACTGGTCTTATGGTTTACAGTGAGTATTTTGATCCTTATGTGGGTATTACTTCAATTAGTGTTGTAGATTCAAACACAGCAGATTTATATTTAAACCAAGTTGGTATTAATACAGCAGCTGTTTCTAATGCACCATTTACATTAGGACCACGTAGAATGTGTGGAATGTATGAGCATTCCGTTAACTGGTTAGATTGGGATATATTATCTGAGGGTTATAATCCTGTAGGAAACTGGGACGACGATGCTGTATATCTTCCAGGCGATATTGTTCAAAGAAATAATTCATCATATGTTTGTGGTGTAGGTCATTCAGATGTAGATCCTCAGTTTGATTATCCTGGAGTTTGGAGAATTTTCTCTAGAGGAGATGATTTAATGCCTCATCAAGCTGTGAGTGGATTTACAAATAAGCAACCATGGAAATGGAAAGGACATCCTTGGATAGATCTTCCACAGTGGGGAACAAATAATAGATGGAATGGTAATATTCCTTGGAATACAAGTTTGGGTATAGGTTCTACTTCTCCTCATGCATGGAGATGGAATTCTGGTTGGAACGATGGACATATGTCATATCGTAAGAGTAATCAATTCCTTTGTAATAATGGACAGTTAGTTGCAGAGGGTGGAACAGCAAATGAATATTATACTCAGGGAGCAAATACAATTCATCAGGGAGTAAGAGAGGCAGATATCTCTAATGCTCTAATGGCTAAGACGGGTATACAACCTGATATTGGTAATTTACCGAGACAAAGAACTGATCATAATCCTACTGTTATACAGGCAATGCATAGTTGGACCTCTATGAGGGCAAATCTTCATAGTGATGGTACTCTAACCATGTCTGGAACCTATGGTAACGGATACTTAGGTTGGGATAATGATGAAGGTACCGATCAGGGTATTAACCTACATAGAACTCAGTTCAAAGGAAGATCTATTGTAAAAGTAGTAAGTGGTGGAACGCAAGCAAGAGATAGTGATTCTCATATTGTTGCTTTAGATGAGTATGGAGAAGTTCATACATGGGGAAGAAACGATACTGGTCAGTGTGGTATTTCTTCTGATAGAGGTGGTGGATTTGGTGATTCATCAGACGATATTATGTACTTCTCTGCTAATACTATGGGTATAAACAATCGAGTGTACTTGATTCATTCGATGAATAAAGATCTTTTCTTTGGAGGGAAAAAGATTGTTGACATCTGGGCAGGACATAGATGGTCTATGGTAATGGATGAAGATGGAGAACTTTGGTCTTGGGGTTATAATACTAGAGGTAATCTTGGATATCCTACAAACAGTGGATTTGGAGATTCTGATAGATCACAATCTCCTCAAAAAATAAATGTTAACTGGGCTACTTATGGAGGAATTCAAAAAGTTGTTGTTGCTGCTTCAGAAGCAAACATTGATAGTCTTTATGTTTTAGATGGAAATGGATCAATCTGGAGTCAAGGATACAATGGATATGGACAATTAGGAAGTCAGAACACGACCACAGGAACTAATAGTAGTTCTTTAACTAGAAGAACTGGATTAACAGGTAATGGTTCAATCAGAAACTTCTGGGCTGATGCTTGTAATGAGTATGGGCATTTATGGTGGAGACTTAATGATGGAACCACATATGGAACTGGATATGATGGTCATTATAATATGACGGGAGATAATAGTGCTCCTAATACCAACTCAGCCAACAGCCCAACATATATGCCAGGAAGTTCTAGTAACCAACTTTTACAAAATTGTGTTGCTATGTGTTCTTCTGGAAGATCGGGTGGTGTTACTCAATATTTCCTTACTGATAAAGGACATGTTTATGCAACTGGTTGGAATGGATATGGAGAAGGTGCAGTAGGACATAGTAGTAATGTTACAAATAACCAAATTAGATATCAGCAAAATGGTCAAAGGCAGTATGCTATAGGAAGACAGTTACATGCACCTTTCTATTCTGCAGGTGGATCCACTCCTGCTGATAACACATCTTCTTCTTCAACTTACAGTCAAGGTCAGAGTAGTGTTGCATTTGATAATGGGGGAGTAACTTGTATAGATATCTGGGCAACTTCAGATTATGATGGTGATTCAAGTCATACTCCGTGGTCAATGACTTTATTCAGTAATGGAGAATTGACAGGTAGAGGTCGTAACTATGATTGGGGTGCTGCTTATCACATTGGTCACATTTATGGTTCAGTTCATCATCACGGAGTTGGTTAATTAAATGTCTATTTCAACAACATACAATATAATATCTAAGAATGAAACATACTCATTGATTTGGCCAACTCAAGAAGTTGTTAATCCATCTCTTGAGGCTCCTATTATAGGTATTTTAACCTCTTATACTGAAATTAATTTATTTGATGAGGAAGGAAATGTTACAGGTATTTCAACTGTAAAAAATGAAGACCCTGTAAGATGTCCTCCAGAAGATTTTGAACCTGAATCATGTGAAGTTTTTCTTTATTCAAGTAGTTTAAGTTTGACTGCTGGAATTAATACCACAACAGAGTATTGGGCAATTCATCCTTCATACACAGTGGATAATATATCACAATCATTTTTTGTTCCTGATGAAAATTCGGTAGATAGATATGAAGGAGATCTAGCACAACTGGCATTAATGTCTGAAGCAGAATGGTGCAATCTTAAATTTGAAAATGATGCTTCATTACAAACAGGTATCGGTACAAATTATACATTTGCAATTTTAAAACAAAATGAAAACTTAAGGTCTAAATACTTGAGTACTTCTACATCTCCAAATAATACTTTTTTAGTTGATCAATTAGGTTTAAAAGCATTGAGCACAACCGAACATAATACTTTAGTTGCAATACATGATGGAGGTGACGATAGCATAGCAGGAGTTGGAATGGCAACCTCTACTATGGATAACCCAGATGATCATAGTATTCCCACCACACCGTAGAATAGAATTTAAAGATGGACAGACTCAGACATATGGCAAAAGACATGACCCTCGATTATGTAGGGGAATGGAATAAAAGTAAAACTTACGATAAAAATGATGTCGTTAGAGTGGGTGGTTCTACATGGATTTGCACGACTGATAAGTATAGGGAAGATAATAGATTTGGTTGGAGTACTAAACCAGAGCATGATACTGACGGATGGGAACAATATACTAGTGGTTATATTTGGACTGGTCAGTGGATGGATAAAGGAGAATATTATCCAGGAGACATTGTAAATTATAATGGAGATCAATATACTTGTGTAAAACATGGTAGATTCATTCATCCAGTTTATGAAGGACATACTCGTGGATCAAGTTTCTGGGAAAAAGTTTCTACAGGATCGAATCAAAATGCAGGAGATAGGAGTATAGGATTCTGGAATAGAAATCCTTTTGGGTGGAGACAAACTGTTGGAAATAGAGATGATTTTAATAACCATGGTTTTACTATGGGTGATGTTGATTGGCCAGGTCTTGATCAAGGAGGATTATCTGTAATTAACGGAGAATATGAAGCAACCCATGTAGGATATCATGACAACTATGGTTGGGGTGGTTCTGAATGGAATTTTGGTGGGCTTCAAGCGCATCAGGTGAGTTCAGTATTTAATTTCTGGGATGAATATGATGGTAATTCTCCTAGAGGAGCAGCATATACAAACAGTACTGCATCTGCACCATGGCAAAGACCTAGATTAATTCAATGTGTTGGCGGTGCTCATCATCATTACTCTTTCTTATTTGATACTGGAGAAGTTTACATTGCAGGATGGGGAGCCTTCATGAAAGGAGATGGTGGAACAAATAATAGATATTACACAAAAAGAGCAGGTAGAACTAATAATGATGGTGGTAGTTTAAACTACAACCAACAAATCCAGACTAATACTAATATGCGTACCAGAGGTACTGGATTAATGATTGACATACAGGCAATCAAGATTGGTACAAGTAATGAAGGAGATTATGCTAATAACTCCAATGCCTGCGTAGGTGCCTTAGATATTAATGGACAGTTATGGACTTGGGGATATAACGGACACTCTGGTTTAGGTAGAAACTTTAGATATAATAACGGATGGAATAATAGTTACATTCCTGCAAAAATACCACAACAGGTATTTGATAATCGTAAACTTAGAGATTTCTGGTTAGGTGGTGGTAACTATCAACATGGACATGCTTTAGATGAAGATGGAAATTTATGGGGTTGGGGTTATAATGCTTATGGTGGTCTTGGTGTTGGAGATGATCAATATCAAGGTTATCCTAGAAAAGTTCCATATGATTTTAATAGACATGGAGGAATTAAAAAAATAGTTAAGACAGGATATAATTCTTATAATGCTGTTTGGGTACTAACACATGATGGTGTTATGCATTGTACTGGTTATCTTCCATGGATTGGACAAAACTTCTACCGTTCTGGTGCAAATAATGGTAATGATTATTGGACTGGTGGTAAGACATTCTCTCCAATGCAACAAGTGTTCTGGGGTGCAGGAAAAACTCTTGAGATGAATGGAAGTGGAATGAGGCAATTATGGAGTATGACGGAATTATATAATGATGTTGAAGATTTCTGGATTAACATGGATCAGGGTGCTGCTAGTATGGTTTTGAAACAAAGATCAACTGGAATGTTATATGGTGTAGGTAATCAACAGAATTATACCTTTGCTACATATGATGCTTTTGTTGCTACATCTCCCTCATTTGGCGATAACCATATGACAGATGGTGAATTACAATATCCAGTTCCTATGAATGCTACTGATACTTCTGGAGAGGTTATTGATATGAAAAGATCTGGTGGTGGTAATACAGCTTATAGAACTCGTGCATTCTTACTTAATACTGGTAGAGTAACAACAACTGGTAATGTAAATGAAGGTAGAGGTAGAGGTCCTCGTAACTCTTGGGCAATTCATACAGACCACAAAGGTAAGTTTCCTTGGGAATTGGATGGTACAAGTTATTATAACGGTTTAGAAATGAGAACATTTGAAAAAATAGCATGTATTCATAGTGGTGTTCAGGATGATGGATTTGGATTGATAGGACAGAATGATAAACTGTATTTTGTTGGTCATGCTACTGGATTTGACGACGCAGCAAGCGATACCATTGGACTGCACCAGACAAGAGTATGTGGTATGTAATTATATACTTGTAAATTAATTAAACCTTTGCTATAATGTTTTATAATATTGATTGAAGTGTATGCACTTTGCGAAGATTGCTTTAGATAATGGTGGTAGTATTCATCCTTTAATTATTCCTGCATCCATTACAAATGGGACGGGTTTAATGAATCCCTCTGTTTATAATGATAATGGAAAGATTATTGTAAATTTAAGACACGTTAATTATACTTTCTATCATTCAGAAAAAAAGACCTTTCAACATCAATGGGGTCCTTTGACATATGTGCATCCAGAAAATGATATGCACTTGAGGACAACAAATTATTATTTGGAGATGGATGATGATCTTAATATATTAAGATATAATAAAATAGATACAACAAAATTAGATAAGGAACCTCTGTGGGATTTTGTCGGTCTTGAGGATTCTAGAATATTTCGTTGGGAAGGAGATTTGTATATTTCAGGAGTAAGAAGAGATACAACAGAGAATGGACAAGGCAGAATGGAACTTTCTAAAATAGAAGTTACTGAAGATGCTGTAAAAGAAGTTTCAAGAGTTCGTATTGATCCTCCAAAAGATCCAAATTCATATTGTGAAAAGAATTGGATGGCAATTACGGATATGCCATGGCACTATGTAAAATGGTCTAATCCAACAGAAGTAGTTAAGGTGGATCCTGTTACAGGAAAATCAACAACTACACATCTAACTGATCTTGTTAGTATCCCAAGAGATGTTAGAGGAGGATCTCATGTAATTCCAATGGACTTTGGACAAGCAGGAGATCAAGATTATCATTTCGCATTAACTCATGAAGTTGATTTGTTTGATAGTGAAGTTGGAAGAAAAGATGGACTTTATAAACATAGATTCTTAGTATGGAACAAAGAATGGCAATGTTGTGCATTTTCACAAGATTTTTCTTTTATGGATGCACATGTTGAATTCTGTACTGGCATGTGTTATTATAAAGGAGATTTGTTAATGACCTTTGGATTCCAAGATAATGCTGCATATCTATTGCGAGTTTCTCCTAAAGTTGTAGAAGATTTTATATATGGGAAGTATGATGAAAAGAACTGATATTATTCAATCGTTAATTAATAAAATAAGTGCTGAGAATTATCTTGAGATAGGTGTTTCTGCAGGAGAAAATTTTAGAGATATTAAGTGTAAAAATAAAGTAGGTGTTGATTCAGAGACAAGTACTCCTGCAACTATCCATACTGATTCTGATAGTTTCTTTAAAACTGATAAAAGAACTTGGGATATTATATTCATTGACGGACTTCATCATGCAGATCAAGTTTATAGAGATATTAATAATTCTTTAAAAGTCTTATCTGATGGTGGATTTATCGTATGTCATGACATGAATCCTCAATTAGAAGAACATCAAACTCTTCCTTATCAAGGAGGAATTTGGAATGGAGATTGTTGGAAAGCATATGTACAATTAAGACAAGAAAGAGATGATCTTGCCATGTGTGTTGTTGATACTGATTATGGTTGTGGTATTATAACTAAAGGATATCAAGAAAAACTTGATAAGATAGATGATCTAAACTTTAATACTTTCTCTCAGAAAAGAAAAGAATGGTTAAATTTAATTTCTCTCGAAACATTTTTATCTAAAATAGTGGCATCAAATACTAATAAAAATGATTATGATGTAAAATATCTTACTAATCTACTTCATCATTACATTCAACATCCAGAAGACCCAGAGATAAATTATCTTATTGCGATGTTCTATTGGGATATAGGACAGACAGCAGCATGTATGTCTTACTGTCTAAGAACTGTTGAAAGAAGTGATAGTAAATTATTACAATATGAATGTTTAATTCGTGCTGCAATGTGTTATGAAAAGCAAGGGACAAGGAAGTTCACTGTTAAAGGGTTAATTCAAAATGCAATGATTGTTATGCCTAAACGTCCAGAGGCACACTTTCTTCTTGCAAGACATTATGAACATCATAATCAAAGTGATGATGGTGCTTGGAAGGACTGTTATCAGACTGCATGTTTAGCCGAAGCATTTTGTGAGAGAGATCCAGAACCATTACGCACAGATGTTGATTATCCAGGATTTTATGGTATTCTTTTTGAAAAAGCAATATCTTCTTGGTGGTGTGGTCTTTGTGATGAATCTAGAGATTTACTTCAAGACCTTCTTGATAATGATGATTTAAATGATACATTTAAAGCATCTGTAATTGATAATCTTAAAAGACTAACAAAAGATGATAATGCAGGTTTACCTAGATTAAATTGGTATAGGAAAAGAGATCATAAAAAACTCAGATATAACTTTAGAAACTCTAGAGATATAGAAAAGAATTTTGCGGAATCATATCAAGATATGTTTGTTCTCTCTATGTTAAATGGAAAGAAAAATGGAACGTATCTTGAAATTGGTGCAGGTAATTCCTTCTATGGAAACAATACTGCTTTATTAGAAGGTAATTATAATTGGACAGGTGTTGCAATTGATATTGATGAAAATTTTGTCAATGCACATAATACTGAGAGAAAACATACATGTGTTCTTAAAGATGCTCTTAAAATAAATTATGAGAGATTTTTACTAGGATTAGATATGCCAAATGATATTGATTATCTACAGTTAGATTGTGATCCTCCAGAGGTAACTTATAAGATTCTTCTTAATATACCATTTGAAACTTATAGATTTGCTGTTATAACTTACGAGCATGATTACTATTGTGATGAAACTAAATCTTTTAGAAATAAGTCTAGAAAATATCTTGAATCTTTTGGTTATAAATTGGTTGTAGATAACATATCTCCAGATGATGATAGACCTTATGAAGATTGGTGGATTCATCCAGATCTGGTTCATAAAAAGATTATAGATAAAATGGTTTGCGTTGACGGCAAAACTAAAAAAGCTGAAAAATACATGTTCAATTCTTTATAAAATTATGTCGATACCTGTTATTGGAGTTCCTGTTACTAATAGTACTTTTTGGGTAAGTCGTTTGCTTACTAGCATTGATTATCCTGTTGATGAAGTTTTCATTGTTAATAATAATGGTAGGGGAGAACTTGATGAAGACCTTGCTAAGTTAGCAAGTTTAAAATATAAATATATAAAAAAGGTAAAGGTTGCAAATTTACCTGGCAATCTTGGAGTGTCAGGTGCTTGGAATTTAATCATTAAGTGTTATGTTATGGCACCATATTGGATCATATGTAATGATGATGTTTCTTTTTGTCCAGGATTCTTGGAAGAAATGATTAACACTGCCAATTCAGATGAAATGATTGGAATGATACATGGTAATAAAGGAGATTATGGTGTAGGTAGTTGGGATTTATTTTTCATTAGAGAAAGTATTGTCAGACAGTTTGGTTTGTTTGATGAAAATTTATATCCTGCATATTGCGAAGATGCTGATATGATTATGCGATTTATACATCGTCCTATCAAAAAAGTAATAGAGTTAGAAAGTCAATATTATCATGGTTTTGGAAAGAAAGAGGAATACTATACACATGGAAGTCAAACTAAAAAAAATGAACCAGAGTTAGCAGATAAACTTGAAGCATCTAATCAATTAAATATTGATTACTTAACTGAAAAATGGGGTGCGGATTGGAGAATTCAAGGTCCTACTATCTTACCTTGGGAGGGAGATTCTATGGAAAATAATCCCAGAGGAGATACCAGAAGAATATCTGCAACAACATTTGATTTAGATTTTGTTCGTAGTAAGCATTTAGGATTCTAATGAGTGATACTTTACTAGTCGTTAATCCAGATTATAGAAAACATCAAAGAGTAGTTGTAGTTGATAATTTCTATAAAGACCCTGATCAGGTTAGAAAGTTTGCTTTAGAGCAAGACTTTTATGATGATGCAGGTTACATTGGAAGAAGAACTCGCAAACAATTTTTTATGCCAGGTTTAAAAGAAGCATTTGAAGATATATTAGGAACTAAAATTACCAAATGGGAAGAGCATGGAATGAATGCTAGGTTCCAACATAATTGGTCAGGAGAAAAATTAGTATATCATTGCGATGAACAAAGATGGGCAGGTATGATATACTTAACACCAGATGCTCCTCCTGAGTGTGGAACATCTATGTTTAGACATAGAGCAACTAAGATTCATCATAATACAATGATTGATTGGACAACTACACAAGGTAATGAAGTATTTCCAGGTAGAACTTTCTTAGATAAGACACCATATGAAGTGGTTGATGTTGTGGGAAATGTTTACAATAGACTGGTTATCTTTAGTGGTGGAAACATACATTCTGCCTCAGAATATTTTGGAGATTGTCTAGAGAACTGTCGATTGTGGCATATGTTTTTCTTTGATTAATAAGAGAATAATAAAGAGATAAATAAAATTTTAATAAATCAAATCAAGTTATGAATTTTGCAGTCTACACAAAAGAGGGTTGCCCCTATTGTGATAAAGTAAAACAAGTATTAGAGTTGACAGGAAGTAAGTTTGTAGTGTATAATTTAGATCAACATTTTAACAGAGATGCATTTATATCAGAATTTGGAGAAGGATCTACCTTTCCTCAAGTCATAGTTGATGGTAAGAGAATAGGAGGATGTGTTGGCACTGTTAAATATTTAAAAGAGAATAACATCGTTTAATGAATCAATTAAATAATGATCTTGAAATTAATCGTGGTTTTGAATTTCTATTAAAGGGAGGAAAAACAAAACGTCGTAAACCAATACATATCATTTTTAAAAGAGTTGGTTCTTTCTTCAAAAGAGAATTAAACCTCTATTTTGAATTTTCTTTATCCATAAAGAAACTAAATACATCAAGTACCTTAAAGGAGGTGGATAAGTGAATTTAAGTAATGTTGACATAATACTCATATCAGTATTGCCAATATCATTTGTACTCTTTTCATTGGGATCTATAGTAGGTTGGCTAGTAAGAGATTATATGTTAAACTATAGAGAGATACCAAAACCACATCCTGAGATGTTTGATATGAATGGGAATTTGGTTCCCGATGAGGTAATTGCATTTAACTTTGAAAATTATGACAACAACGAAACCGAAGAAGACGACTAGAAAAACAACAAAACCAGCTCCCCCTCTAGATCTCCCAGTAAATCCATTTTTATTTGAGATCCTTGATCTTGTTGTAGCACAGAAAACAAAAGCAAAAAAGATTGAAGCATTAAGAAAATTTGGAGATAATGCTTTAAAGACTATCTTTATTTGGAATTTTGATGAAACTGTAATATCCACACTGCCACCAGGCGATGTTCCATATGCTGCTGTAGATGAGCAGGATTCTTTTAGCGGAACTCTAAGCGAAAAGATTCGCGATGCTGTTGATAAGATGGGTGAGTTGGGAACCAAGTCTTTAGGATCTCAAGATCAAGGAAAATCATCTATAAGAGCAGAGTTCAAAAGATTCTATAATTTTGTTAAAGGTGGTAATGATGCACTTAGTTCTCTTCGTAAAGAGACTATGTTTATTAATATCCTTCAAGGATTACATCCACTAGAGGCAGAGATTGTAGTTCTAACAAAAGATAAAAAGTTACAAACTAGGTATAAAATAACTAAAGAGATTGTATCTGAAGCATACCCAGATATTAAATGGGGAAATCGTTCTTAATTGAAATTTTTATTATGACAGAAAAGGAAACTAAAACAGATTTAAAAAAGGCACCCAAAATACCAGATCCTAAAAAACTAGAATCAAAACAGAATTGGTCTTCCACTGAAAAACAAGCATCTAAAGATGTATATGGTTGTGAAATTTTGCTGGACAATGGTAGTATTGAAGACTGTTCAAAACCAGAATATCCCAATGATGCTTTCATAATAAAGTATCATGTTGATGATAAAGTTTGTTATGATTTAACTAGAGGACAGAAAACTAAGCTATTTGATATGTATTGGGATAAGTTCAAAGGTGAATTAAAGGATATTAGTTGGGGTAGAGGAACTATTAGTCCAAAGCTATGGGGTTATAGTTCTGCAAAACCAGCAAAAAGGAAGAGGTAAACCTATTATTATTAAATTTTAAAATGAGAAATCAATTAATTAAAGCACTTCTAGCACATGCACAAGGTGATATCCAAAAGCATGTAGCAAATGTTGAAGTATACTTAACCAATCCTGTAGGAATTGGAGAGCACTCTAATATTGTAGAGGCAATCGAAGAGGAACTCAATATCATTGCTAAGTATGAAGATCAAGTTGAAGTTATTAAAAAGTATTTTAACCTTGAAGGGCAAAACCAAAATTAACTTTTATTTACCAAAATAGTCGGAAAAAATCCCCGCCAAAATTTTGATTTGTGAAGATTTTATCAAATTGTAACAGATGTTACAGTAATACTTGACTATATACTGTACATGTGTTATTATTAACACAATCGTTCACTCTGATACATTCAGAGCGCAAGTAAGCCGACTCGGAACGGACTATCGTTCATCCCATGATCCCCTTTCTTATTGCTACTGCCCTAACTTGTTCGGAGGCTGATAGTCTCATCTCTAAGATGCAGACCTATAGAACTTCTGAGGAACATCGATCTGAAATGATTCAGATTGTTAAGGACAGTACTCGTGGATGTGATTGGGACGCAAAAGCCGACTAAAGGAACGGATTAAAAACCCAACTACTTTAGGAGAAAATCCAATGGCAAAAGTTACTTACCGTGGTATCACATATGATACCGAGAACCGTCCTAACAAGACA
>Ga0098040_1001020_pt1 | contig 12611 bp, 12 predicted proteins | sample 7_EtaG_FD_75065 | JGI IMG/M metagenome (GOLD analysis project Ga0098040, IMG submission 75065) | Marine viral communities from the Subarctic Pacific Ocean - 7_ETSP_OMZ_AT15161 metaG | ecosystem: Environmental > Aquatic > Marine > Oceanic | place: Pacific Ocean | collected 2015-01-08
CTTTTTTGTAGACGGACTTTGTTTAAGACTTTCCTTGAAGTGGTATTTGAAATAGACTTCGGCGAGCCTGGGAATACCTGCCCCGCTTCCCTTGGCGCGTTTTTGCTGGACGTATTGTCTAAAACTGTTGGTGAGTGTAGCTTTTGGAGTCACCTTCACTAAAGTGTCCACCATGAGTGCTCCCATCTTCTCAGCCTTCTTCTGGGTGGGCAACGGATTCCGGCGAGGTTGACCCTGCACGCTGTGGGCAATATCCATCAGCTCTCCCCACACTTGATCATAGCTCGCACCTGGATCATATTGAGCAATGCCGGGATTGGGGCGCCAGTAATCTCTTCCATACATCTCATCTCTCCTCATGTCCAGAAACTCAAGTGCGTGTTCTGGGGTGTAGTACTTCTTGAAGGGGACTCCTTCCCGCTCCACAAGGAACAGGTCTCGCCCGCTGGGGTCACGATCTTCAGCATAGGTGAACCGACCGGCTCCCACACGTTTCAGCTTGCGATGCCGTCTGGCCCATTGCTTCGGAGTCACTTGTCCCTCGCCCGCCGTGCCAACCAGCGGTCTCGATTCTCCGCCTTGTAGTACTTCTTGAAGAGGGTCGTTCCTTTATAGACCGGGAATATCTCCCTTCCGTCCTGGTCGCTATACGGTTCTCCCGCCGAAAAGGTTCCTTTCGGATTCCATTTACGACCAAGTCGTCGGCGACGATCACCCCTCGCCTTATAGGTATAACTTGCTGGTTTTCCAACCATGCTCGCGTCAAAAGCCTCGTCGGCTGCAACCTCTTCCGCACTTCGTGCGGCTCGGGCGGCCGCCAGTTCTGCCACGTCTCTAATTTTCTGTTCTGCGGCACGTCGCTTCGACTCTACTTCCCATTGCGCTCTCTCGGCCTTCTCCTCGGCGATGCGTGCATCAATGTTCGCATACATCTGCTGGAGCTGACTTTCGTTCAAGTCCTTGGCTTCCCTATCCCAGAGTTTATAGGAGTAGAACCAGTTGCGTGGCAATCCAAGGTCATACCAGGGTTGGCCATACCGTTCTCTAAGAAGACCTTCCGCTTCCTTTTCCACTGTGCGCTCTGTCTTTTCTGAGCCACCCCAGAAAAAGTTGCGCCGATAGGGTCTTGGATTCTTTTTAGGCGTCCATTTTCCGCGATAAATCTGCTGCCGTTCTTCTGGTGTATACCAGGGAAGATCAATCCCTCCCGACGCTACTGGAAACTTAGGATCTCCGGGCACAGCATAGAGCCAGCTCTTTTCCCCTGAACGCTGTGTGTGCTGGATATAGTCGGATGCGGGGGTTGGACGCTCCCAACCACCCAGCCTCTCTTCTTCTGTAACCGGAGAAGCCCAATCCTGTGGGAGAAGTCCCATATCCTCCGGATCTTTCATCCGAGTCGAGTCCCAATGAGGATCGTCCTCTTCCAGCCATGGGGCCGGATGATAATACGATGCGCCACGGCGGGCATGATAATCCATCTCCAAATAGTCTTGTGCCTTTTTAGAATCACCCGCAGCCAATTTGTGGTGCCATGTATAATGGCTCCCATTGCGCCGAGGGTTTTGGTCCCAATATGACTCCCATCGCTCTTCTCGGTCTTCGTCCCTTTCCCTAATCGCCTTCTCGCGCTCCTGCCACTCAAGCAGTTGCTCTCGCGTTTTGCCTCGTGGGAAGTGGTAGCCAAACTCCGATTCAAATTCTTCCGCCTCTCGTGCTTTCCTCTCCTGTTCTTGGACTTCTTCAAACGCTTTCCTAACCGTCTCCTCATTGAACCAAGTGAACAAGGGTTGGCCCCGGACTGCCTGTGAAACATGTGGACGCAGGGTACGCTTAAAATGGTCAATACCATAAAAGGCGTTTTGGCTTAAAATGGTAAGGGCTTTATCCAGTTGCTCCAATATAGGTTTGTCGCGAAAATTACGAGGTGCGTTCAACTCCTGCCTCACCGCCAAGTGAAAAGGATGCGATGGTTTCGCATGTGAGCCCGAAAATGAACCAATGTCTGTGATGAGAGTCTTGTATCGTCTGGGGTTATCATAGGAGTCAAAGAGGCCTTCGAATTCACCTGTCCCCTCCAACTCTTCCTCTTCCCAAGGCTCCTCTGCTTCAATTTCTCCTTGTCCGTACAACTCCTCATGCTCCTGTATTTCTGCGAAGAGTTCCTCACCGGGCGAAGGGGGCCGATCATGATCCCAGCTCCTTCTGCGGGCTGTCTGTAAGTCCTCTACGGTGTACGCATGTGAAGTGGGTTCTCTGGGGTTGCGATAACGTCTGGTCATGGCTGTCTCCTCTCAAGGTCCGAAGGCGGCGAGGACATAGTCGACAGTTACATCACGCGCCCAACCGGGGCCGCCGGTCAGTTCGAGACGAATGGCATTGCATGGCATTACAAATGCGAAGAGTCCAGGTACACCTGCTGCCGGAATCGCAAACTCGGCAAGAGTCAACCACTCTTCTGTCCCACCAACCTGACGAACGGAGAACTCAAGCTTAGCTGTACAGGAAAGTCCCGCAGAAAGGGCATCCTGTTGGGTCCACAATTGAAGCTGAGGCAACCCGTTCACATAGAGTGTGGGATTGTTGGTTGTCGTAACAGCGCCTCCACCTGCCGTGGCAAGAGTGATGTTTCGTCTAAGGTTGACGTTGGAGGGGATTACGGAAATACCCCCAACATTTGATTGGGTAAGTAACGGCATTAGTCCTTCAGCTCCTTTAACAACACGCGCAAGGCACTTTTGACCTTGGTCTTAGTGTTGAGATTCCAATACTCTTCCTTCTTTTTCTGGGGCTTTTTTCGTTTATCCCCAAAGACATCAATGGAGAGATTGTACAAGGCGGCATCCATGTCATCAATGATATCGGAATCATCGTTTATATAGCCTACGAGAGCGGTACGTATCGCCGCTTCGTAAACCATTTTCTTTTCTTCTGAAGTAAAGTTTCTGGCCATTAGTAGTACGCTGCCTCAACTTGAAAAGGTGCATTCACACCACCAGCAGCAGTCTTACGGAAGATCAGGAGACACTTCCAGAAACGAATGGGCATCCCTTCCCCAACGGGCATAAAGGTAAGCACCACACTGTCAGTAGTGGAGTTAAAAGAAGTGGTTATGTCTTCTTGCGGAGTTAAGGTAACAGCCTTTCCGGGGTCAGCAATGTGCCCATACTCTTGTGCGAGAACTTCAAGATTGTTCAATGCGTTGAGCTGATCTTGGAGGTTACTGATCTGAACGAACAGTTTGCCTCCAGCGCCGCTTCCCCCACCAACCCAGACGGGAGTTGCCCGTTGCTGGGTGAAGTTTTGACCAGTGTATCCGTTCGGAGTGAAGGCTCTTAGATTGGGGCGCAAGTCGAAAAGAGGTGAGTTCCATGTCGCATACCCATTGGGGTATGCTGGATTCGCTTGCCAGTAGACATTGGTTGGACTGGAAAACCAACAGGCCACTGGCATCCCACTGGCATTAGGTGCTGGAAGGGTCTGGCCAGGATTGGCGAATTGGTTATCCCTTGAATATCCCTGTGGAAGAGGGTATGGGAGCTTATATGGCATTCATTACCCCCTTACGAAGTTAGAAGCACCTCGAATCTCAAGACAAACCAGTGTGATGTCAATACGGATATTGGCAACCAGTGGGGTGATACCAAGAATCAAGCTTGCGCCCTGATCAATGGTGTAACCTACACCACCAATCTCACCAGGATTTTCAAAGGATCCAACTACTGTTGAGGCAAGTCGCGCTGCTGTGTGGAGGCGATCACCCGTGGTGTACTCGACCCTGAACAGGAACTGATCACGTGGATCAATGCCGGTCACATATCCTGTAACTGCATTTGCACCATCATAAACAATGGAACTACCATTGATGGCGATCAAACGACAAGGAATGTCGAACTGAACGCTTCGAATGGCCTCAGTGTTTACAGCAAAGTCAGCATCAGTATAGGTGAGGGTTGCACCGTAGAAGCGCGTCTGTGTTCCTACACGGGGATCCGTGCTATAGAATGGAGCAGTGGGATAGTAGGGAAATCGGATCCAAGGGACAGCACCCTGACCACCCAAATCTTGGATGGAAGGCATGGACAGCTTGGCCTGAACATTGTTTGGGGCTGCGAATTGCCCTCCTTGATAGGGACCCTGGGGTCCACTTTGTCCTTGCATGCTGTTGTCATATCCATACCCTTGCGGGATGGGTCTTCCATATTGATCATATTTAGCCATTTTTTACCTCAGAATAATATACGAAATGTCGGTTCTTCGTTTTAACTATAACATGCAAGAAGAGAACCAGGAAAGAGATAGTGCCACTTGTGGCACTCAAATTAGGAACTGCTACCACCAGTTACGATTTTGCACAGTTTATGTACTTGGTAACTTTGATAGCCTTTCCAGGGAATACCCAGTGCAGCGGTCGCAATACCGCCCCATTTGAGGCCTTTCATTGCACCACTTCCAGCGGTAAGATCATCGTCCTTTTTAACCGCACCATAGATGGCACCAATGGTGGCGCCTGAGACAGCGGATGCAAGACCGAATATGAACAGACTTGTACCAAAGACGAGCAAACTGGCTTTGCCACATGAGGCTGCGCCATATGCACCATAGCTATGAGTAGGGTTGAGGTGAAGCGCACCAAATGCTTGTTTAGGCGGGTGCAGTTTAAGTGGTGTAACCATTATTTCTCCAGGGAATAACAGAAAGGGTGGGCAAGGAAAACCCATACCCACCCTTCGTCGTAAAGAACATTACGAGAAATCGATTAACCGATTTCAATAATGTTTTTGTAGTAACCGAGTAATGTAACTCTGACGCCTAAGCAGTTGGCAGCAGAGACAGGCGCAGCACGTGTACCGAAGTCAAGAAGGACGGTGAACGTGGTTGAACCAGGAAGAGCTACAGGATGCTTTCGGTACATCCAGATGTGGCCATTTCCATTGTTCATGTTACCGCTGTTTGCACCGGCGGCGTTCTGAGCGACGGCACCGAAAGCACCACCACCAGCTCCGACGAGACAGACAGGAGCGATGTCAATTGACGTCTGGGTGAAATTCCAGCGAAGAACACCGTTATTGATCACATTTACGAGATCAGCAATGAGAACCTGAGTATCAGCAGGGACATCGAAATCACCAACATCGGTGTTCTGGTCCATGTGCATAACTTGGCAAGCAACGCCGAAAACGTCGTATGCAACGCCATTAGGAACGCGACCAGCTTCTTTCAAGTTGGTCTCTGCGATTGAGAGAGCCGCCCCGAAGCCCTGACCAGTGCTTCCTTGAGCAATGGAAAAGAGACGGTTTGATGTAGAAGCAAGAGCCGCACCACCAACAAAGAGGTGAGTTGACCAAATGCTCTGCTCACCAAAACGGTAGAGACCTTTAGGCTGGGTAAATGGAACTGGCGGAATGCGCGCTCCGGTAGGATTGTATTTAGAATATTGACTCATTTTATACTCCAATGAGGGGTTAATTGTTTAGTAGCCGGAACCGGCTAACATTAAAGCTCCGTATCCTAAGCCCTCTACACCACCGGGACAGTTGGCTGCACCGGCAATTGGGAGGGAGGCATCTTCAAGACCATTGTTTAATGGCAGTTGAGGAGGCGCGAAGGAGGGAGCTGGGGCACTGTGGGAATGTGCCAAGAGACCAGATGCGTAAACTTGTGCGTTACGCTTGAGTTTTTGTATGATTAAAAGACGCTTCTTAGGTGGAAGCTTAGCGAGTTCTTGAGCATTGTCAAATCCGACCATCTTAATAAGCCAGCCCCAGCGTTTGCCTTCTGCACCAGGTTTACCTGCTACTTGAGCGAAGGCCTGAGGACCATTGACGAGTGCTTGACCTTCCTTAACGCTGAAGTCAGCAGGGGCATGCGCAGCATGTCCCAGATGTACAGCACCAAGGTTAAGAGCACCCAAATGGACTGCACCTAAGTTTATTGCGCCAAGATGGATGGCTCCAAGGCCTTCGTCGGACTGTTGCCCTTGTTGACCTTGTTGACCTTGTTGTTGCATTTGCTCAACAATGACTTCTGCCTCTTCATCTTCTTGTTGGGAAATCTGCTGAACCGCAATTCCCCGCTCAGAGTAAGATTCAGGAATCACTACTGGATATGAAGAAGAACCCAGAAGATGATCGTGAACGTCGATGGCTGCACCTGTAAGTACAGCAGCAGATGCTACGAGAGAAGCGTTTTCAGGATTCAAAATACCCATTTTGGAACCAATCATGCAGATAAGAGCGAGGGCTCCACCACCAACGGTGTAAGCACCCTTTTCAAGGATTTTACCTGCATAAGGAACTTTTTCAAGTTCTGGACCAAACTTCTTCATTGCATAGTAGGACAGAGCGCCCATACCAGCACCAAGAAGAATAGGCTTGGTGAAAGGAGCAACCGAATTTCCTACAATTGGAATGTTGCCAATAACGCCTTCGGTCAGGTCCATGAGACCAATAACAGGTTGGAACAAGCCACTCTTTAGGATCTCGCTTGGATTGGCAAGGAAAAATCCTGCCGTTCTCTTACCTGAACGTCGGGCCTGACTATGCTTTTTATAGCGTTTGTCAGCTACACTGTATCCCTTATGCTTCTTGAGTACGGCGCGAACGGCTTGAAGCTTGGTCTTACCCTTCTTCATGAGGCCTTCCATTTCGCTCTTATACTTTTTGTAATCATTCTTGGCATAACCGTGAGCCCAACCGGATCGTGATCCACCACGCATGGCTTTGGACTCGCGCAACCAGTATGAGTAAAGCGAAGTTTTTCCTGAACCTTTACGCTTAGAGGCAGAACGAGACTTGGCACGCTTGACACCTTCGTACTTCTTCATGGTAGCGCCCTTGGCACGGAGAGCCTTGATCTTCGCTCTACGCTTGGTGACGGTATCAAGAGTCTTGCTGCTCAGAGGACGTGTATAGCCCAATCGACGTAAGGTAATTCCCAACTGACCGAATGAAGATCCTCTTTTGGCGGCTTTCTTATGCTTATGAGCATGCGACTTAGTAGTCTTTCTGTGAGAATGCTTGTGAGAATGCTTCTTCTTGGCACTCTTCTTATGCTTGTGCGTATGGCCCTTGCTGCGCCACTTGGCTGCAATCTGCTTCATACTCAAGCCTTTTCCAGCTTGACTCTTCACGAATCGTTGGTAAGCACTCAGCTTCTTGCTGGACTTTCGGCTCTTAGAGGTACGCTTCTTCGAGCTGCTACGTCTCTTCGTGGTAGACTTGCGCTTCTTGGTAGCCTTCCGTTTTTTGGTAAGCCGACCCAGACCCGGAGCATAGCCTGCCTTGCCTTGAAGTACTTCTTTCTTGTATTTTTTGTACATGCGAGACACGGCCTTCACGCTGTGTCCGCAACCTTTATATAGGCCACGAAATTTCGCAAAAGAGATCAATCTCTTAGAGCGAATCAGGCTTTTCGCCCTTTTAGCGGCCGCTGCACGTCTTGCCGTTTTAGTCATCGGATTTCCTCGGGAAACGGTTGTGGTTTTTGAAGAGGATGTGTTCCTCTTCCTTTTAATAGTTTTAGGTGGTTGATAGTATTTTTCAAAGATTTGAGAAGCCTCAGCTTTTGTCAGGTTCAAGGGTTTCTTGCGTAACTCTTTCACTGCATTGGCTTTAGCCTCTGTTTTCCCTTCCCCACTAAAGGCAGCCTTTGCGGTTGCACGGGAGATTCTCTGCTGGGTAATTCGTTGAGTTCGATTCTTTTTGGCCATGTACTTCTTGAGGTGCTTCCGTCGCAAATCCCCATACGCTTTAGTGCGCATAAATTTCTTGCTATTGTATTGGCGCCATTTAGACGGTTCACCTTCTTCTCCGGCAATAAACTTGGCAAATTGATTTCTGTTCACACGCACCGATGGTTTTTTCGGATTGGTCACAAAAAGTGCCCCTCCGGTAGGCATCGGATTACTGCGATACAAAATTGCCATTGAATCTCCACATGGTCTGACATTTAACTTGGCACAAACTAACATGGAACACAAGTAAAAGTCACAAGTCGTGTGCTACAAGTTGTGCTACAAACAGAGGCAATTTTTAGTTGTCTTCATATGAATTAGGAAAAAATCACAGAAGTTGTTGCTTAATCGCTAAATTTTTCTTACTATTATCTTGTCAAGAGTTTTTTCGTAACTTGTTGTTCAGTAGCAGAGCAGCGAACCGCTTTAACACTGTCTCCCGAGGCCTCAAATGAATACTACTCCTGAAGACCTAAGCAACCTTCATCACCTTATGCGTGTACGTGTACACAAGGCACTCTTTGCCCGATTGCAACACATTGCGACAGAGGAAACATCTGGACGAGGCGAATACACTTCTGTGTCTGATCTTGTCCGAGCTGCGATTCGTAGTTGGATTCAAACTTACGAGACAACACAGCGTCTTCAGTCTCTGCGTCAAAAAGAAACTGCTCAATACTCGACAGTCCGTTAAAGTTTCTTTTTCTTCTTCTTACGCTTCTTTCGCTTTTCCCGTCGCTCTAACTCTTCCTTGGCAGCATCATCCCCATGATTTGCCCTGGTCTGAAGTAGCTTGCCCGGAAGAACGAAGTATGCTCTGTTTACTTTTTGTGCCATGTCTGCCTCCTTAACTGATCTAACATGAAGTTGGGCAGTTGATCAACACCTTCACCTTTTGGCAGGCATGGTACCTTATTTATACCGCTTCTGGTAGCTTTCGTGCCGAAGAGATGAACAGTCGAACTCCGAAGGCCGAACCAAGGCAAACATATCCGGCTTGTTTCTAAAATCTGCCACGACTCGTTCGAGAGCCTGATTCAAGGAGGGTATGAATTTAATCGTCTTCCCCACATTACCTGGTCTCTTCATGTCTGCCAGCAATGCTTTGTCAGGAATCTGAATTAGATAAGGTGCCATGTGCAGACCCTTCCTCCCATATTCAGGCTTGACCTTCTCGTCGGCTTCAATCAGAACCTTGAAGCTGCACACCTCTGGATAAAGCGGATCATTGAAATCGCGCCGCCCACTGAGTGGATCGCAATCTACAGGACAGATTTGAAAATTATAGTGCGGCATGGAGGGAATGGTGCCATGAATGAAGTCCTCGCTTTGCCGCCACGTCCTCATGCCCGGTTTGAAGGTACTCGCCTGCATGTCGTAGTCAGTGATGTGAACGGGAGTAGGTTCCCGGTGGAAACCAAAAGACGGTGGGTTGCGATAGAGAACGACTGGACCATCTGGCGTGTCCATGGCTATTGGACCCCGGACAGCAGTCTTGTAGCTGAGACCTGAAGGATTGGTCTTTATATTGGCGATGTCCTTGTCCAGATACTGCCCGCCTCCGACCGGGACGATCTCGCCCGACTCCTTCATCATGTCGAAGGTAATCACGGCGGCGGCAGGATCGAATCCGTCCCGTTGCGCCTTCATTCCAACCTCACGTCTGGAATGCGAGTTCGCCATCATGACCGCGTCAAGCCATGCATAGAGACACATCTTTTCTGGATTGCGGATCATACGATGGGCGGGTCGGTATTGACCAGAGCTTCCAGCCGTGCGGCCAGTTGGGGATCAATCGCCCTGATCTCGGCGATGGCAATGGGATAACCCCTGCGTTCCCCCGGATTGTTCGGTCCCCAGAGTGCAAACCTCGCCCGAAGATGGCGAACCTTGCCTCTGGCCTCAGCTTTTGCTATGCCCCTGAGATAATCGGCCAGATTATGATTCCAGTTCTTCGCCTCCATACTGAGGAGATGGTCAATCTCAAACATACGATCAGCTACTGGACCAAGATTAGACCAGACCGATGGGAACATAAAGAGAGACAAGCCTGGGGGAGACGCAGGATTTTCCAGATAGCCCATCCGATCCAGTTTGCTTTCGATGTATTGGCGAGAGGTCGAGAGACGATCCAGTGCCGTGGCGACCTTGGAGTTCACCCAGCCCGGAAGGTTGTCATTGTCCTCCAGCATTCCATGGAGCTTGTTGGCTTCGCGTCGCATGGAGGTGAGCTGACTCTTGAGCATCAGACCTTCCGTCGACACGGGACCATAGTCCATATTCAATGCTTTCCGGTTCTGTCGATAGCGTCTTGGATTCCGTTTGGGTGGACCTCGAAGACTTTCTCTAATAGCGGCGTCTACTCTGCGTTTTCGTATTGGAAGTAGTCTTCCCGCATCAGTTTCCAAAGCATCCGTATCTGCACCAGAGCCTGAAATCGCCCAGTTATAGGGGTGCTCGTTATACACAACACTCCATTTATCCGTAACTTCATCGTCGGTAAGACCGTCACGCACATACCTCAGATTTTCAGAGGGTCCATAGCTCAGAGGGTAATGCCGATGGTCAACATACGCAGCACGCCTTCGTTTGCCTACTCCACTTGTACCATCACCTCCGTAATGACGATGTGTAACGCTATGCGTATGGGTATCGAAAAAGTCAATGACGTCTAAAAAGTCTTCTCTGGTCCAATTTGGATAGTTACTTTTTTGTATTTGGTCGAGTTCTTCTGCATCAGCAATATGCCTCATGTCACGCAGACCAATCAAACCTGCGTAATAGTACATAAACGGTGCCTGACCTCTTTCCCAGAAATCTGCCTCACCCATCTCGCCTTGTCTCCACAGAATATATTTGATGTGATCCATTACCTGGTCTGCACTTGCCCTGGTATTCCGCCGATAGCGTCTTGGATTCCGTCTCCATCTACCCATAGTAATTCCCCTTCTTACGTACTCCCACCATCCAGCTCCCTGAAGGTAGCGGAACGCCCTGTGCGTCCGTTTGCCAACCACGGTATACATTGTATCCATGAGCCTTCAGATAGTTTTCTCGGAGATCGTCAATTTGGGCAACCGCCTCCATTCCGTCCCGGCTCCTTCGGTTCTGGGATCGACGGGCGAGTGCCTTATACTCTGCGAAGGGCATGTGCGGAGCGATGATCGCATGGGACATCCCCGGATACCGGTCAGCACAACAGGTCAGAGCAATGATGACGGGAACCTTCTGATGCACAGCACTGTACAGTACAGAATCCATCCCACCTCCACAGAAGTGGTTCAGATAGACTCCATCGACCTGTGGCATTGGCCCCAACTTACCTAAGAGAAATTGACAGGATTGATGTTGACACTGCTCCACGTCACCTTCGAATGCAGACCACTGCTCCGACTTGGCGTCCAAACCCAGCATCTTGTCTCTTTCATTCGCCAATTTGACCAATGAATCCTGATACTCCAGACAAACCCATCTGAATTGCGGTGCAATCGCAGCTTCATGGCAAAACCCTGAGCCAAAACTTCCAACGAGTGCCCCGTCCGGCAGATATTTGCTGAGAATATTGGTAAGGTATGTGTGTTTAGTCACCTGTTTCCGAGATTGTTTCTGCGAGATCTTTTTTCCCTTCTTCTCACCATACTTGGGAACCAGATCGGCCTCATACCATCCCGTGAGTATGTGTTCGTAGTCCTCTCCAATTGAAGTCGGAGCCAACTCCGTGGACTGGGTGTAGCTGCTGGCGACCGTCTTGCTTCCCCCGGATGGGTTCCAAAACACTTCGTCACTTCCAGCCTCCGCATTGAGTTCTTGGCGAATGCCATCTGTAAACCTATCCCGGGGGTATCCATCCAAGACATCGAACGCTCCCACCAGGCCGTATCGGTGCCTCAGGTAATCCGCAGCTCGCTCAGGCGTTCCCATTGGATAGAGGGAATCAGGAAGACCTGATCCACGATTCCGCCGATAGCGTCTTGGGTTGTGCTTATGTCCGTCTGATTTAGCCTCCCCAAATTTACCCGTATGGGTGTGCATACTGTAATGAGTATGGGGCTGCTTCAATTCGTTAAAATGTTCAATTACTTCTACAAAGTCATCTTCCGTCCATCCTGGATAGTATTTGTTCCTCATATCATTATAGTGATCATACATATGATGATCAGGATGCCGCGTGTGGGCCATGTCGTTAAAGTCATACTGCGCTCGTTCCCAAGCGAGAGTGCCACCGGGAAGATATTGAGAGAAAAATTTGATTTTTTCCGCAACCTTTGTGTGAGATGAATTGCGTCGATGGGGTTGATAGCCTCCCTCCAAGCTGCGGATCAGCCTCCTGAAGTCATCGTCCTTCCAGCCTGAGTAGGCCCGGCCTCGCATGGGCGGATACGGATCGTCAGGGTGGTAGGTGCTGTCTCCTTCCGCCATGGCGTTCAAGTCGTGGAGAACACTGGGGTAGGAGTCAGGAAACCTCTCTTTACGCTCACGAAGGAAGTCAAGCTGGCTTGCGAAGTCTGCGTCGCTCGCTCCTCGACCCACATAGCGGTCCTTCTGTATCTTCCACCAGGGCATCGACAGGACTGCCGGATTGCGCGTCCCCCTGCGCTGGCTGCGTCGTCGAGGCTGTGCCATTCTCTGGCGTTCATACTCTTCCCTTTCCGCTTCCGTTGGACACTCGCACTCGTGGATGGCCGAGCCACACTCGGGACATGCACCATGCGGTCCGAAGCCACGTCGTGGATTCTTGATCGGGATGTCACGATATGTCACCCGACGGTCTCCTCCACCACGCCAGAACTGATCGATGGTCGCGGCAGTTGCATTCAGATAGGCACGTGTGGGCCTGTTAAACTCGTCCGACAGGGAGACATAGATTTGCGCCCGC
>Ga0098040_1001023_pt1 | contig 12580 bp, 9 predicted proteins | sample 7_EtaG_FD_75065 | JGI IMG/M metagenome (GOLD analysis project Ga0098040, IMG submission 75065) | Marine viral communities from the Subarctic Pacific Ocean - 7_ETSP_OMZ_AT15161 metaG | ecosystem: Environmental > Aquatic > Marine > Oceanic | place: Pacific Ocean | collected 2015-01-08
TCCTTGATACCGACGGTCTCATGAAGAGAGAGTCAATGGTTGATTATGCTGCTTCTGCTGCTGGCGACGGCCTCTCTGCGGCTTCGGGTGTCTTTGCGCTCGATCTTAACGAGTTGACCGCAGCTACAGTTGACGTTGCTAATGATAGCATTGCTATTGTTGACGCCAATGATAGTAACGGTTCTAAGAAGGAAAGCATTGCTGACCTTGTTAGCGCTATGGCTGGTCCTGGCCTGACCGCCACTAACGGTGTTTTGTCTTCGGACGCTTCCCCGACACCGACTAACCATGGTGATGCCAACGGAACACTTGCTGAAGGCATGAACTTCAGTTCTGCTGTGTTCTCGGCTGCTCGTACTTGGACACTCCCGGCTTCTCCGGATGCTGGTGATGTTGTTTCAGTTAAGGCTCCGTCTAATGCAACTACACATGAGCTTATCGTAGCGCGCGCGGGATCTCAAACTATCGATGGTGAAATAAGTGTCGTTCTTATGTCCGACAATGGTGCTATCGAATTGGTTTATCTCGGTTCAGACAAGTGGGCTATCAAGTAAGATAACCTTAAAGAAATTGAAAATTCTGTTTTCATTTCGTGGATGCCCCTCTTTTGGGGGGGCATCCTTTTTTTTGTACTATTTAAAAGAGCATCTACGGAGAAAAATCAATATGGCTTATAATGTTTTGAAAGGAACGGTTGAAGGATCGGTCGATCAACATGGAGATCAGGAGATTAGCGGAGTAAAAGTATTTAAGAGCACAATCAGCGCAAGCGTGTTCTATGACACAGACTCCCAAAGCCCATGTGCAACGATAAAAGACGTTGCAATTACAAAAATAAAAGGCGGCCGCCCAACGTCTGTGCTGACGCACGGGGGAGAAGGGACTGCAATTGCTAGTCACAATATGTTGTTTGACGGAGAGACACTACATGTTAAGAAAATTGTGTGTACAAATATTGCCGGCCCAATCCCGTTAGCCAGTCAAATCCCAGCAAACAAGTTCTTAGATCCGATTGACGCCAACTTTATCAATCATGGCCCCGGTTTGCACAATGTCAGGGGCACCCTGCAAACGAAAACGGGAAAGGGACTTATTGCCGACGAAACAGGTATAGGGATATCCCTCAGCTTACAAGGGGGCCTGAGCGTTCAGTCAAATACCCTCGTTGTTGATCCTTCGAAGAGTGACACAATCGTTGCGTCTGGTCAAAATTTAAGCGATGATGATTTGCTGTTGGTTTCCGATACTTCTCGGGGAGATTTGCGGCACACAACGTTGGCCAATCTCTATGAAAATCACATTAAACTCAAAGTTCCCCACGCCGCAGGTACCACGGGGGAACTCCAACTCAAGGGCCCGTCGGGTTTTGCTTCTAGTAAAAAATTGTCTTTCAATTCCCAAGCGAACACTTTAAATCTTGAAGGTGCACTATCGACGCTAAAGCTGCAGGTTGAAAAAACCCTCAACACTCAAGGTGCTGTAATTCACTCTATTAAGACTGTCACAGAGTTGGACTATCACGTGACCGACACTGATTATACTTTATTGTGTGATTCGCAAAATGGAAAAATGAACGTTACATTGCCTCCGGCCTGCAATCACACGGGCCGCATCTTGAACATTAAGAAGACAAATACAGATAAATACAATCTCCGCTCACACCCGGTCACCATTAAAGTTAGCGAAGGAAAAATCGATTTAACAGATTCTATCGTGTTAAAAATGAATTATGCGATGCGCACATTACAGTCCGATGGGGCCAATTGGTGGATTATTGGACAAAAGGGCACTTAATAAACGGCCTTTACCTCAAAATAACACTATTTATTTTGAATTACTATCAATTAGGAGTTAGTTTATGTCTGATATGCTTTCTGAGGCAATCGTTGATGCCAAGGCGCTGCGCAACGCCGCATTAAAAAATGCTGAGAATATTGTTATAGAGAAATATTCCACTGAGGTGCGCAAAACCCTGGAGACAATCCTGGAACAAGAAGAAGAGACCCCCTTTCCTGAGCCAGATATGGCTCCCGTCGATGATACTCTGGGCGAGTCAGAAGTAGAAGAGGAAGTGGTCGAAGGTGACGACATTCCGCTTGCTGCCACAGACGGCCTATCAAACATGTCAGGCGAAAACCTAAGCGATGTACCTTCTGAGGGTGCAGAAACCGAAGTTACTATCGATCTTGGCGCTCTTCAAGAGGCCGTCAAGGCACTGGGCGAAGAGCTTGATGAAGAAATCGAGATTACCGAAGAGGATCTTGTTGATGTTCTTTCGGAAGACGATTTAGACGAGACGGTTAGTGTTGTTGCAGACGGCGATGACTCGGACTCCGCGCTTGCAGACGCTGAGGAGACTGAGGCCGCCGCCACACAAGATGAGGAATCGGGATATGGCGGAACCGACGAAAACCTCGACTCCCTCGTAGATTCCATCCTCGAAAAGCTTAACGTCGACATGGGCGCAGAACTGTCCGGCTGGGCCGGCCGCCCCACAACCCAACTCAAGGATGAGCAAGAAAAGGCACTAGCCGGCGCTCAGACGGATGATGTAAAAGAAGATTTAGAAGATTTGAACAAAGCTCAAGAAGAGTTGTTTGCAGAAAATAAGCAACTCAAAGAGCAAAATGATCAATATAAGCAAGCATTCAACGAGCTTAAGGAGAATTTACAAGATGTAAATCTTTCTAACGCTCGCTTGCTATATACGAACCGAGTATTGAGAAATACCTCCCTAAATGAGCGGCAAAAAGATAAAATTGCCGAAGCTATTTCCAGCGCTGGTTCATTAACAGAAGCAAGAACGATCTATGAAACGCTTCAAAGCACAGTGGAGGCATCTCCCAAGAGAAGCCCACAATCGCTGAGCGAGGCAATTGGTCGTCGGTCTACTGTATTACGGGCTACTCGTCAAGAGATGCCCTCATCCGATCCCCTCCAGGATCGTATGAAAAGATTAGCTGGAATAAAATAAATAATCATATAAATAAAGGAGGTGATTTTAAAATGTCTAGTATTATCGAAAGATTGACCGAAGGAGTTGTCAATCGTGATATGCGCGCAGAAGGTCATGCTCTTCTTTCCAAGTGGGAGAAGACTGGACTTCTAGAGGGGCTCAGCACTGATGCTTCTCGTTCTACAATGGCGCGCCTGCTTGAAAATCAAGCAAAGGAGCTTCTTCGTGAAACTTCTACAATGGCCGGTGGTGATGTTGAGGGCTTCGCAGCTGTCGCATTCCCAATCGTCCGCCGCGTGTTCGCGGGCCTTATCGCCAACGAACTCGTTTCAGTTCAGCCGATGAGTCTACCCAGTGGCCTCATCTTCTTCATGGACTTCACTATCTCAAGTAACGGTGCGGGTATCCCGCGTCTTGGTTATGGTGATCCCCAAGGAGATGAATCGTCCCTGTATGGTGGCGCCGTGGTTGGTGCTCAATTGACCGGTGGTGTGAACCTTGCTGGAGCTAACGCCGAAGATGGTCCGTATAACCTAAACAACGGTTATTCCTCTCCGACCGGCTCTGGTCAGATTCTTATTAGCGCAATATCCTCAAGTGTCTACAGCTCTTCTGCTGGTGACATTCCGAGTCTTTGCGATTATGATGCTGAGCTTGAGTCACAGTCAGGTACTGCGACTGTTGCTGTTGGTACCGTTCTTCTTAGTCAGCTAACTGACTTCGATGCCTCTAACGGTAACCGCGACTTCACGGCCTTCGTGTTGTCTGCATCCAACGGAAACGGCGGAATGGCCCGAGTTTATAACTCTGGTTCTTCAGTCAGCGGTGTGCAACTTAAGCGCCTTACTCGTATTACGGGTTCGGATGCTGATACGCACGCACTTGTGGTCGTGGCATCTTATGATGGTAGCGCAACAGCAGCTCAGCTTATGGAAGCCCTTACAGGCTCTATGGGCGCTTCAGAAGCGGTCGGTACAATTTCGTCCGGTTCTTGGGCTATCACTGACGACTTCGTCGAGGGTGGTGCTCTTGGTTCTGTGGTCGGTGACGATCCGTGGGGTCTTGAGAACAACCAGAACATCCCCGAGATTGACATCAAGGTCGATTCCGTGGCTGTCACGGCTGTGACCAAGAAGCTCAAGGCTAAGTGGACACCGGAGTTGGGTCAAGACCTTAACGCCTACCACAACCTTGATGCTGAGGTTGAGCTTACTTCAATTCTCTCTGAGCAAATTGCTCTTGAGATTGATCGCGAGATCCTTGAAGACCTCATCCGTGGTTCAGCTGCTGGTACTAAGTATTGGGCCCGTTCGCCCGGTCTCTTCGTCAACCGTGATACGGGCGCCGAAGTTGGTGCTAACACCAAGGCCCCGGACTTCACCGGTACAGTCAGTGAGTGGTATGAGACTCTGGTTGAAACCATTAACGATGTGTCGGCGGCAATTCACCGCAAGACTCTTCGTGGTGGGGCTAACTTCGTGGTCGTAGGACCTGAAGTCGCCAACATCCTTGAGTTCACCGCTGGGTTCCGTGCTTCCGTCACTAGTGACGACGAGCGCGGCTCAATTGGTGCGGTTAAGGTTGGTTCGCTTACCAAGAAGTTCGATGTTTACGTCGATCCTTACTTCTTGCGTAACGTGGTTCTTGTCGGCCGTCGCGGCTCCTCTTTCCTCGAAAGCGGATTCGTATACGCTCCGTACGTACCACTGCAGACCACACCCACCATCTTCGGACCCGAAGACTTCGTGCCCCGTAAGGGCGTGATGACTCGCTACGCCAAGAAGATGGTCCGTCCTGATATGTACGGTCTTGTCGTGATTCGCGGCATGATTGGCGAAAGCGGCTCTAGCACCTAAGCTCTAAGCTAAGCATACGCTAAATATTTAAAGCCCCCGTCGATTGGCGGGGGCTTTTTGTTTTTGGAGCAAAAAGTTAAAAATGTCGATTCTCTCAAGTTTTTCGCCGGTAAATTTTTGAGATTTTCGTTTTTGACAATAATGGTGAACTACTTAGTACGTACGATAGGTACATTATATAGGAGATTATAACATGGGCAAGAAATGGAAACGTCTGTTAGTTGCACGAAGAGCCGCAGCCAAGGGTGCCGCGACAACGCCGGCCGAGACGGTCGCAGACGAGGTGGTCGCCGAAGCCCCCGCAGTTGAGAAGGTTGTCGAGGCGCCTAAGCAGGTCAAAACAAAGGCTAAAGTTAAAACCGCCAAAAAGAGCACCAAGGTGAGCACCAAGGTGAAGACCGCAACCCTTGACGATCAATAAATAAACAATTTATTGAGCGCTGAGTTTTGTGGTTGTATCCACTATTTATGTAATAGGAGGGTCTTTGGGTGCCAACCAACCTTAGTCCAAAATCACAAACTAGTACGGTAATCTTAACACCAACCGGCAGCACCGACTTGGTAACAGGGTCGCTGCCGTTTGGTGTCTATACTGGATCGACCGCTTTTATCAGCGGCGCCTCAGATCAAGTCGCATATGTATATAAAAAGCTGGGTGGCGATGTTGTTGATATTGAACTTACCCCATCTAATGTATACGCAGCGTATGAAGAAGCCGTTCTAGAATATTCATATATAGTTAACTTGCACCAGGGCAAAAATGTCCTCTCCAGTGTGCTGGGCAACACCACCGGCACATTTGATCATAAGGGCGACTTGACCGACGGCCCCTCTGGGGTGAATCTTAAATATCCTCGCTTTCAGGTAGGATATGGTCGCAAAGTGGGCGATACCATGATCACAATGGCCGGCCTCGGCGGAACTCAGCCTCAATATTCGGCATCATTCAAACCTGTTAGTAAACAACAGGACTATGATCTTCAACAGATTATTGAGGATGCATCAACGTCCGGAGAAGACTCCGCAGGAAAGGCCGTGCCCTTCTCTGGAAAAGTCGGCGACAAGCGAGTAATCATCACTCAAGTGTTTTATAAGACTCCTCGCGCCATGTGGCGTTTCTATGGGTATTATGGCGGAATTGGTGTGGTAGGAAATGCGTCAACATACGGCCAATTTGCTGACGATTCAACATTCGAACTAATCCCTACGTGGCAGAATAAAATGCAAGCTATCATGTATGAGGATTCTTTGTTTACGCGAACATCCCACTGGTCCTACGAACTGATCGACAATAAGTTGCGATTATTCCCAGATCCGGGTTATTGGGATTTCTCAACCTTGGATCGAATGTGGGTGAGATTTTATATTGACGATCAGAACGCGTGGGATGCAAATAGTGGATACGCAGACGGCACCAAAGGCATCAATAACCTCAACACGGTCCCGTTTGACAATCTTCCTTACGAAAACATCAACTCTATGGGCAAACAATGGATTCGCAAGTATGCGCTGGCCCTCTCTAAAGAGATGCTGGGACAAATTCGAGGAAAGTTTACCCAAATTCCCATTCCCGGCGAATCGGTCACGTTAAATCATTCAGAGCTGTTAGCTCAAGCTAAAGAGGAGCAGCAGCAACTTAGAGACAAGCTAAGAGAAATGCTAAATGAGGTTGAATACAAAGAGCTAGTTAAATATGACGCAGAAACAACAGACGCAGTCGCAACTACATTTAAGGGGTCGCCTTTGCCGATCTTTGTGGGGTAATGAAAAATGTCAGATGAATGGAAGAGACCAGCCAGCCCCCCGCCCCCGCTCTTCTTAGGAAAGAAAGAGCGAGACCTAGTCAAGCAGGTCAATGATGAATTAATTGAAAAGGTCATTGGTCAGCAAATTCTTTATTATCCTATTGATATGGAGGCCACTGATTTCCATGAATTATATGGAGAAGCCATTGAAAAAACCTATCTTCCCCCCATTAGGGTTTATGCCTTAGTCGAATTCACAGACTTTTCTACTGAATATATGCCCGACGCCGGCATTGACAAAACATGGGAAATTAACATACATTTTCACAATCGCCGGCTTGAAGAAGATCAAGATCTGTATGTTCGAGAGGGAGATTTTGTTTTGTATGGTAGTTATTACTACGAAATAGTCAAACTTACCGAGCCTAGGAAGCTATTTGGTCAAGTTGATTATGATTTTGAATTGTCTGCCCGGTGTAGACGAGCAAGAAAGGGATTATTCGATGCTACCTGATGATTTTAGCTTTGCGATGCTTCCACCCGGCACCAAATCGGGCACTTTGCGCGAATTGGGGATGCTAGCCTCAACTTTGGAAACCATTGATCATGCTTTGGTTTCTTGGGTCAAGGAAGATCTTAAACTAAGCGCCCGCACAAACGAGGGGTTCACAGCAGTGCCTATTCTCTGGCAGGCGCCCGAAAGATCTTATCAAATCAAAAATGAAAAGTCTTTGCGAGATGATGGGGGCGCTTTAAAACTCCCCCTCATTAGTGTTGAGCGCACAACGGTGGTAAAAGATCCCCAGCGCAAGGGCGGCTTTCAGGCCCAGATATTCTCCGATAAAGAAAATGGACGTACTGGGCGCGTTGTTCTTGCAAAGAGAATTAAGCAAGACAAGACACGCAATTTTGCTGTGGCCGTAGGAACTCGCTCGAACAGTGACGGCGATCCTCAGCAGCACTACCCTCGCACTAACAAAAAAATTGTTATTCAATCCTTGTCTATTCCAATTCCTGTTTATGTGAATGTAGATTACAAGATTACCATTAAGACAGAATATCAACAACAGATGAATCAATTGGTCGCCCCTTTTATAGCTCGAACTGGCCAAATTAACTCATTCATCATGAGGCGCAATGGCCACCTTTATGAAGCGTTTATCGAACAAGATTTCGCGCACAACAACAATGTAAGCAACCTTGAAGAAGAGATGCGCATGTTTAGCACGGACGTGACGATTCGGGTGTTAGGATATTTAATCGGGGAAGGAGTTAATGATGATCGCCCCATCGTGCGCATCGATGAGAATATCGTCGAGGTCACGTACCCCACGGAAGAAGATGGACTAAACGGTGAATCATTGTTTGGTGGGGCTGATTTTTCCGATGCCTCGATTGAAGATGAGGACCGCGAAGGCCCGTTTGACGCCAGTGACTACATACGCTCGGCCTAATAGGAGCGTAAATAATTAATTTTACTCACTTCCTGAACTCAAACGCAGATTCTGCGGTTACTTCAGGAGTTTTAACGACTTTTGAAATTGAAAATACTATTTACAGGTGATGGCAAAAACAATCCACGTCATTTGTTTTAAGAAGGAAGGGAATTAAGAATGTCAGTAAAAGATTTTAAGTTTGTATCTCCTGGGGTTTTCATTCAAGAGATTGACAACTCATTTGTGCCGAAGTCGGCAGATACGATAGGTCCAGTTATTATTGGTCGTGCACGTCGAGGCATTTCAATGCAGCCGGTGAAGGTAGAATCCTACTCCGAATTTGTTGAAATATTCGGAGATACCGTACCGGGCAATGCCGGCGGTGATGTTTCGCGCTCGGGAGTAGATCTACAATCTCCTATGTACGGAACGTATGCAGCAAAGGCATTCTTAAGATCAAACGTTGCACCCCTTACATATGTGCGCCTTCTCGGCCACGATGTTTCAGATGCTGAGACTCAAGGCTATTCAGGATGGAAAACCGATAACTTCATGAGCGGAGGTGTCAATGCCGGCGGCGCCACTGGCCTTTTTGTTGCGCAATCTTCTTCCAACGGCCCTTACACGGGCACCAGCGCGCTGCAGCTAGCCGCTATTTTTTATAATGACAAAGGTGGTGCAGCACTTAAGGGAACCATTTGGGGCTCGGGTTCTGATGGTGGAACACACACTGCTGCAGCAACGATGATTACCTCTGACGCAAACGGAGTATTTACAATGACGATTAGCGGTTCTGACACAGACTCCTCAGAAACGATTAACTTCAGCTTGAATGACAATTCTGAAAACTATATTCGGAAAAAATTCAACACAAATCCCCAACTAAGAGTCGGGGGCGATTTTTACAATTCTGCCGTTGAGAAAGATTGGTGGCTTGGCGAGACATTCGATCAAGAAATTAAAGATGCCGGATTGGACTCTGCCGCAGCTCTAGTCGGAGTCCTCACGGGTATTCAGCTTAGCGGCTCATCGACATACGAGGGCCCAGCAAACATGCATGGACAATCAGCGCGCGAATCGATTAGCGGATGGTTCATCGGACAAGATTTGGGAGATTCAGCAACATTTAATGTTGAAAACGACAACTTGAAGTTGTTCCGCCTCCATGGCCGCGGCCACGGAAAGTGGTTATCTGAAAATTGCAAAGTTTCTATTGAGAAAATTAGGCCGTCTAGCACCACAACGAGCGATTTTGGAACGTTTTCTATTGTAATTCGCGCCATTAATGATAGCGACAACTCGCCGCAAGTACTTGAGCGCTTCGATAACCTTAACCTAAATCCGGAGTCTGATAACTATATCCTGCAGGCGATTGGAGATCAGTATTACACATGGAACGAAGATCTTCGCACGCTTCAATTAAATGGCGAGGATGGATATGCCAACCGATCTAAATATATTAGAGTCGAAGTTTCCTCAATTGTCAAGGGTGGTGGTTCACCAACCCTGGTGCCGTTTGGCTATTACGCCGGCCCGAAACTTTCGGATATTACTGTAGGCCTTGATCAGTCAGGCTCCGTCGACTACGAAAATCAGTACATTATTATCGATCAGGATTTGCCGGACTATGATGGCGCCGGCCGCGCGGCCACCGCGCCAATTTCAGCTTCTGTCGTGAGCATGACGGGCACGTTAGCCTTCCCGGTTGTAAGACTGAGAAACTCAGCCTCTGATGGCGGATTGGTAAACTACCGCGATGCGTATTTCGGAATGCAAACGACGCGCACATCCGGTAGCACTCAAGCGCTTCCTGGTGTGTATGAGGCCAACAATCTTTGGACTCAAGCAGCAGCAGTCAGCGACCCTTCCACGCTTAGTGTAAATGGTGTTGACGCGTACGCATATATCTTCACGCTCGATAACATCCGCACAGGAAGTAGCACTACTGGATTCTATTATGAATCAGGCTCACACGTGGACGGCAATTCTGTAACCGGCCGTCAATCCGGGAGCGCATCGAGCTACAAGACACTTCTCGATAAGGGAATAAATCAATTTACTGCTCCATTCTTCGGAGGTACCGACGGCTTTAACATCCGCGTACCAGATCCGATGTACAATGCTGGAATGTCTTCCACGTCTACCAACCAGACAGACTATATATACTACACCTGGAAGAGAGCGATTGATACAGTCGCCGATCCGGAGTTTGTTAATATGAATGCTCTGGCTGCGCCAGGCCTAGGCTTGGATAATTTGACCGGACACATGGTTAGTCTGTGCGAGGCCCGGGCGGACACTCTGGCGCTCATTGATCTGCAGGACGCCTACAAGCCAGAAGCCGAAGGTGGATTTAGTTCAATTACCAATTCTTCCGAACGGGTAACTTACACCGCAACGCAATTGGCCAACAACCTTAAGGATCGACGCATCGACTCAAGTTACGGCGCGACATTCTATCCGTGGGTACAGACACGCGACCAGAATACTGGCCAGCTTGTGTGGATTCCGCCCACCGTAGCTATGATGGGCGTCCTAGGAAGTTCAGAGCGCAAATCGAAGATTTGGTTTGCTCCGGCCGGCTTTAACCGCGGCGGCTTGAGTGATGGCGCCGCAGGCATCCCCATTACACAAGTCACCACTCGACTTTCGTCGAGGGACCGTGATACGCTGTATGAAGCGCGCATTAACCCGATTGCTTCGTTCCCCTCCACCGGAATTGTGGTCTTCGGCCAGAAAACGCTTCAAGAGCGTCAATCCGCCCTTGATAGAATTAACGTGAGAAGATTGGTTATCTACTTGAAGAAGCAGATTTCAATTCTTTCCACTCAGATTTTGTTTGAGCAAAATGTTCAGGCAACTTGGAACAGATTCAAGGGACTTATCGATCCGTTCTTGGCAAATGTCACTACCGAATATGGAATTACGGATTATCGACTGGTTCTTGACGAATCTACCACGACAGCCGACCTCATCGATCAGAACATTATGTATGCCAAGATCATGATTAAGCCCGCACGCGCCATCGAGTACATTGCGATTGACTTCGTAATTGCATCAACAGGCGCATCTTTTGATGATTAATAATAGATAGCAACTAATTAAAAGTAAGACACAATAAGGAGTACTTAACAAATGCCATTCTGGTCAACAAATTTTTCTGAGCAAGGAGCCGAATACAAGGATCCGAAAAGAAAGTTCAGGTTTCAGGTGCAGTTCCAAGGAATTAGCGCTCAAATCGGTGGCGCAGCTGCCTGGTATGCAAAGACCGTCAACAAGCCGTCTTTCACAATTGCTTCAGCGGAGCATAAATATCTCAACCACACGTTCTTTTATCCGGGCTCTGTGGCTTGGCAAGATGTTACGGTAACCTTGGTTGATCCAGTTGAGCCCGACATGGCAGCTACTCTGTCAGACATTGTCCAGCTTTCTGGCTATAAGCCCCCCGTTACTCCCACTGACGAAAGCAGCCTGGGGTCAATGTCAAAGGCTAAAGCCGCCGGCGCCCTTGGTGCTGTGACGATTGCCCAGCTTGACGGCAATGGCGCCCCACTGGAGACGTGGACGCTGATGAACGCATTTATTACAGAAGTTAAGTATGGCGACTTGGCTTATGGGGATGATGAATTGACCGAAATATCCCTAACACTTAAGTATGACTGGGCTACCTGCGAGACATCGAACACGAATGGTTCCGTCGCGACGGCCGGCCAAGGCGGCAGTAACTTCTTTGCCGTCAACAGCTAATGACAATTTTTAAATAGAGGTGTATATTGTCACGAAATAAAAACCGTGTAGGGGGAAAGAAGCACGAAAACAACAGCCCCCCACAGCATGTTATGCAGAATGCTGATAATGGAGGAGGACTTTCCTTCGTAGTTCCGACAGAATTTGTCGATTTGCCCTCAATGGGGAGGTTCTACCCTGAAGGTCATCCACTGCATGCTCAAAATAGCATCGAAATCAAGCAGATGACGGCAAAGGAAGAAGACATTCTTACCTCTCGTTCGTTGCTTAAAAAGGGTATTGCCTTAGATCGGGTTATTGAGAGCGTCATTATGGACAAGAATGTAAATCCGAACGATCTTCTGATCGGCGATAGAAACGCCATCATTGTGGCCACTCGGGTTTCAGGATATGGAAGCGAGTATCTAACCAACGTTACGTGCCCCAATTGCTCACACACACAGAAGTATGAGTTTGATCTGAATGCCGGCGCCGTTTATCATGGTGATGAAATAACCGATCTTCAGCTTGTTGATCACGGCGATGGCACTTTTTCTACAACATTGCCGCGAAGTGGATTTGAGATTCGTTTTCGTCTTTTGACCGGCCGCGATGAAAAGATTTTGACTCAAAATGCGGAAAACTCCCGTAAGAGCCGCGGCCCAGAAAAGAACATCACGACGCAACTGAAGAACATGGTGGTTTCTATCAATGGTGAAACTAATCGAACTATGATCACTCAAGGTGTGGAAGTTCTGCCATCAATGGATGCGCGCCATCTACGCCAAGCATATAAATTAGCAGCCCCGAACGTCGATTTATCCCAATACTTTGAATGTGAAGAATGCGGTCACGAAGAGA
>Ga0098040_1001025_pt1 | contig 12559 bp, 11 predicted proteins | sample 7_EtaG_FD_75065 | JGI IMG/M metagenome (GOLD analysis project Ga0098040, IMG submission 75065) | Marine viral communities from the Subarctic Pacific Ocean - 7_ETSP_OMZ_AT15161 metaG | ecosystem: Environmental > Aquatic > Marine > Oceanic | place: Pacific Ocean | collected 2015-01-08
TATATGACTACACCCGGTGAGATGGAAGAGATACCATTAGAGGAAAGAACCAAGCATTTCAAGATGATAACGAGATACGCTCTACCTAAACCAACGAGAAAGCGATTGCGTTGGGAAGGTGAGAGGCGTGTGATACATTCCTCCGATATGGGAGGAGAGGAGAGATTTTGGAATCTCTGGATAGATGATATGGTATCACGTCAGTGTGAGTATGTCGTCTTCATGTTCGATGACAGGGCTTTCAATGAAGGAGCGATAGACCAAATAGGCGGTTTCAAGTTCTTAGTGGATTCCATCATAAGCAGACGATACAGGTATAGGAACTTCAGGAGTTGGAGAAGAGGGAAGAAGTATGCCCCTCGTCTTGTAGTGCTAATCGCAAACAAGGCCGATAGATACTTCGATAACAAGGCCGCTCAGTTATGGCAACAGGGTAGGATAGGCGAGCATAAGATATTTGACCCCTTCCGTGATGACCTAATCAGACTGCAAAAAGCAGGGATACCCACTAAGAGAAACTTCATGGCTACGCGCATAGGATGGAATGTGGAACAGTCCTTACTTGATATGATAGATTATTGACCACATGAGTGACCTTTTTTAATGTAGTAGGGGTGCGTCGTATATGGCAGGGGGCAATACCACTACCGTTCTAGTATCAACGGGAGGTAAAAGTAACTCTCTCAGAACCACGATACCCATGTGGATAGTTCGCCAATTCGATTTGAAACCCGGACACTTGATTGAGTGGTCATTAAAGGCAGAAGATAATAGAATGACCATCTCCGTGTCACCACAGGAGTGACGCGCATGGTCATGAGTAGTTGGGGGCAGCAGCAACCGAATCTAGGTCAAGTCAATGAGGCTACCATAATGGCACTCTCCCAACAGGGGAATCCCGGTTTCACTCATGGAGCGCTCTTGGAACAAGCCGCTGCTCAACAGCAGATGCAGAGAATGGCTATAGAGAGGAACATCGAGGTTCCCAAAGTCAACTTCTATCCATCTCGTCATGCTAATCCAATCAAAGCGAGAAAGCAAGACATCAAACAAGCGTATCGTTTGCTCAGACCTACGAAGCGCTCTCTATTAGACCCGAGAAGATGGGCTTGGAGCAATTATCGATACAACAAGGACACCTCGGTATGTTGTGTTGATGGTTGTAATGTCATGGATTTGATACAACATGACAACCTATACTCTCGTATAACCGATGATGAGACGGGAAAATCGCTTTGGGAACTCTACTGGCAGAATCCGATTACTGGTGAACCCGAGGCTTTCGTCGCTCGTGAAGGTGTTACGAGTGGGAGAAAACTCCGAGCGACCTACTGCCCGGAGCATCTGCATCTCTATCATCTCCTCTGCAAGTGGGAGGCAGAGCAAGACAGGGAGGATGAAATGCGACCGAATAGATTCAGAGACAAGGTCAGAAAGGGAGTCAGCATAGTCAGTGTCCCTGTAGCGGCGGTTGCTGGGTCATCATCTCTACCACATCCTCTCATTACCAAGTACGAACCCTTCTTCGCAGACATATCGGTAGATGCTCGTAAGACTAAGGGCATCACGATGCAGCATTATAGTAATCCTGTGACTGGTGACAATGACATAACGACCATCACATTTGACATGAGGATGTTTCAACAGGAACTCCTTGAGATGGCCCAACCGACACAGGCGTTCCAAGAAGTCCTCAATCAACAGGCTCAAAGCATCCAACCCACTCCGTTGCCATCGGAGTTGCAACAGGAGGTTCCGCAATGACGTTTGGACAACAACCGATAAACAACGGACTGAGCCTTAATCTTAGTCAATCAGGCGCACCTCTGACGAATGGTTTTGCGTCTACCGGCTTAGGTGGTGGTTACACTGGTTATTCCGCGCCACCATCTAATTGGTATGGTGCACCGCAACAACAACCGAGTATGATGAACTCTATGTTTGCTGGTGCTATGGGACAAGACCCCTACAACCAGCAAGCAATCATGCCTCCAAGCGAGACTGAGATTCTGATGACTATGCTGGATAACTCGTATCCGGTAGAGAGATTCCTAGCATCCCCGCTTTTCGGCTCGCTCCTTGACATAATGAGTTCAATAACGACTTACTCGGTTTTGAACATCGTGAAGAACGCATCTTACAACTTTGATGAGGATAACGGTGTATTCATGCTAGACCAAACAAGTCTACCAGCAGAGATGCAGACTATGAGCGCTGAGAACATCATGGCCCAAGTCACGCAACTCAACAACCAACTAGGTCAGATAATCGGACAAGCGGACCAAATCAAACAACAGACCATGCAGAATGCTGGTAATAGCATGATGCAAGCGCAATTGCAGAACGCTTTGGCCAATCCCGGTATGATGACCTCTGCCGCAGAAGGCACTGGGTCATTCCTACGTGGAATGCTCACATCGAGATGATTAAGATGATTGGTGGCTCAAATCTCATCCCACGACAGATAGCAGATATGTCGATGCATATGCTCTCTCCGAAGAGGGAAATCGTGGTTGACATGGTGATGGTTCAACTTCTCAGCGCTATTCTGATATTCATGGGAATACTCGTATTCAAGAACACCGAAATAACTCAGATGGAGATGTCCATCTACATGATTGGACTCTTTACGGCGTTTATACTCTTGACTACAATATACCAGCGAATAACACGGCTTGCATAAGCAATGCTGATTAACTACCCCCCGTTGCCATTCTGCGTGGTTGAGCGAGAGCCAGTTATGAAACGCTCCTGTGCGTTCTGTCAAACCGATGACAGAGACACGCTTGAGGAGGCCATAACCAATGGTGAGATGTCGTGTAAACAACTAGACAAGGACATGGGGTGGAGAGCCAATACCGCTGACCGTCACTATCGTAATCACATGGGTCAATATCACATGGCTGCAAACCCATCCTGCGTCATCTGCGTTCATGAGAGTAGGAGCGGGTTTGAGGAGAGATTCTTCTCAAATGGTGCTGAGTCCGAGTTCATAGCAGAGGAATTGGGAATCAAGGAAAGCACCGTCTATCATCACATGAAGCATCACTTCCAACCGCTCGTTCAACGTTCGGCGGCGACTGAAGTCGCTATCACGGTTGGGAATGAGATTAACGTCCTCAGAACAAACGTCGAGAGGTTGAATGGGAAACTAAGCGATTTGATGGATGAGGGAGACGTTCATGAGGAGGGATTCGTCAGAAAGGCTGTCTCCCTTCACAAGGAGGTTCGTGAGTCAATCAAGGACTTGACCAAGTTCCAAGACCAATGGGGGACTATGGGAGAGGGCACACAGGTCAATCAGACAATCAACATCCTACAAGTGGAACTCGCTAAGGAGAGTCCCGAGAGTTGGAAGAGAATCAAAGAGCAATTGCAAGAGACCATTGGTGAGTGAGATGAAGAACATACCTGTAGTGGATTTGATGCAAATCTCCCATCCGGGCTATCGTGCTTTCTCTAGGGGTCGTGATATGGATGATGTCATGTTCCCCGCTTTCATGGACTACTCAATACACGTGTGTAATCGATTCAAGCACTATGCCTATGAGCATGGTGGTAGTCTCATCACTGAGAACAGCCTTAATCAGATAGTCGATTACATTCATGATTTGAACGAGACCGATGACCCAGCGGAAGTCTTTCCCATGAGAACTAGACTACAGGGTCTATGTCTTGATTTCAGAGAGCATTGTGATGGGATGGGTAGATGCTTCAAGGTACCTGAGAGCATGAGTCGATTCTATTCTGACTTAGGAGATTTGGTCTTGCATATGACGTACAAGTACGCGGGGGTGGAAGAATGAGTAAAATCATCGTCAAATCCAGCAGTGGGATGATGGGTCGTAGTGATACTAGAATCTACAATCCGAGAAGCGAATCCTCGTATATGTTCCGCCATAACAATGCGGATGAGGAGACGTTGACGGGTCATGAGGACGGCAAGCATCGTGATGAGATGCTAGAGCGGAAGAAGCAGAAGAGGAAGGAAAGGGCAGGGGAGATGAAAAACCTCAAACACATCAAGGTGAAACCAAATGACTTACCACCATCGATAGATGATAATGACGAAGAGGAGGAAGATGACAAACTCAATAGCGAGCGAGACATATCCGCTCAAACTGGCCCAAGTGGAAACATGGGCTTCCTCACTAGCCTCGCTGCTCAAGCCAAAGGGCCGGGGGCTGCTGGTGGACACACCTTTGCCATGAGCGAGCCAATGAATGTGGGTGTTAGACTATTGAAGCGCGACGAGAGGCAGGGTTTCGTCGGTGGTCCCAAGAAGAAGAAGAAGGGTAAGGTATCGGTTCGTGAGAAGAAGGCGAAGAAGGAGCGTGCCAAGAAATGGAGACCATCAACCGGGGCTTTTGAGAAGCCACCGGGTGGCATGACTCCAGCCAGTGCCACTGGAAGGAGAGCCAAAGCCCGGATGCGAGGCATCAAGAGTGGTAAGAAAACCGGATTGGGTCGTGCTCATCTTGCAGTCGAGATGTCACACCGAGGCGTCAAGACGAAGCAACCGATATCCAAAAACCCGAGGAGATACAGGCAATACATGGGGCAACAGGAGGGTAGACAGAGACTTGGGGGTATTCGTGTCGTTCATTCTACTCCCGCTCGATTCGGTGCTCGCTCATACAAAGCAGGTCGAACCGGGGCAGGTCAATTACAGGGCATGATGCCGGGCGAAGCCCAATTAGCACGCAGACCAGCATTGAAACCACATAGACCACCACCATTGATTCCACCTCAGACTCCTCAATCGCCAGTATTACCGCAGATGAGTATGCCAAGCCCCCCACCAATCCCACAAGCAAGCAGAGGCGTGGCTGTTCAGAATATGGCACAACAAAGTCCTATGTTCCAACCCAATAGAGTACCCACTTCTTCAGTACAAGGTGGCCCATCTCAGGTGATGATGGGTAAGGTTGGGGTAGGTAGCGACATACAGAAGAGGGGACTATCATACTACGATACCGCAGAATTGCGACAACTCGTGAATGAGGCTCGTAGGGCATTGAAGAGAAAAGAGACAAAGAAGAAGGGAAAAGGAACGAAGGACACTTCAGGTGCTGGTAGCAACCTACCCAAGCATCCCGAGAATGGGCCTAAGCAGACTACGAGGCCCGAAGGCGCAACGGAGGACGCGAAGAACGAGCCGAGGACATTCGGATTAGACCCGATTGGCCATATCGTCGGTAGAGGGGGCAGAACCCCATGACATCGGTCATCTTCAACCTCCTCAAGTCAATCTTGCTCAAGGGCGACGGGAACTACGGTTTCGTAGACGGGATGTTCCCAATCAAGAGATACCCACCCGAAGAGGCATTCAACCCCGATGGATTCGACGCACCTGCCTTCGCGCACACGGGCGGGTTGCATGAGGAGGAGACGGGGATACCCGGTGTCGGCAGGTTGAGAGTAGACCCGAATCGACCAAGCGTCGGTGACCACGGTGAGGTGGTCTTTCATGATGAGCATGGTGGTGAGCACCTCCACGGCATTGATGGCATCATACGCAAGGTAGGGAAGGAACTGAGGAAGCAGGGTATCCAAGCCTCCTCTAAGGAAATCATACAGAAGGCCATCGAGATGCACAATGGGGAATCCCCCGACCAATTGCCGGGAGTCGATGACCCGGCATGGCGCAAGATAGTGATGTCCGATTACCAAAAGGGAGTGAACCACACCAGTAGGAGCAACTTCACCCAAGACGGTAGGCTAATCACAACGACACCCAACGGCCATCATAACATCGACACGGATGCACCATTACACAGACATGGTAGGTTCTTGGAGGCATATACCAATCCGTTCCACAAGCAACTCGGGGAGGCCATGACCCATTTCGGGTATCAGCATGAGGTGGATGCGAAGGGCAGACCCTCCCTAGACTTCGTGAAGTATCCTAGTGTCAGACCGCACCACTTGCAGAGAATCAACGACCCCGCCAATCCCGGTGAGATGATGCCCGGTGCTCATCACATAGACAGTGCGCATACTGGGAGAACTCAATCGGGAACGATGCTACCCTCCCATCACAATGAGAGATTCGCCTCGCACGGGATAGGGCAAGAGCAGATGTTCAAGGACATCAGAGCCTCGGACGTAATCCATCACCTCCCTCTCACTTACTACCTCCCGCAGACCAAGAACGTGGGGAAGAGTGACACGATTCGCTCGGCTAACAATCACCTATGGGGTGTAGCAGGTCACGACACGTCTCTCTTGGGAACGGCGATACACGAGACTATCCACAGCATCGACCCCGACCACTTCAAATCCAGTCTCAACATCAATGGACAGCAGATACCCCTCAAGATGCTCATGAGCAACCCCGAGGGGATATCGCAGTTGAGCAACGAACTAGCGAAGTATCCAGCATTGACCCAGTTGTTCGGGAGGAACAATACTGGAACCATGTCCCATCAGTTGGGCGAGGCTTTCTCGCAACACCTCTTCGGTGGCGATGACAAACTGATAGAACCATACTTGAGTCATTCTGACCACGGTGAAAACCATTTCAAGGTAGGGGGGAGGAGAACCCTCGGGACGAACGCACAGGCCACGAGAATATGGGCAAAGGCTTTGGCATCCGGTAACCACGAGGCTGGTCATTCTGCTTTCAGAGAGTCCGGTTTCACTCCCGAGGAGATAATGGACTACGGACTCAACTTGGACAACAGCGCTGAGGCACACGCTAACGCACCAGCGATTAGGGAAGTGATAGAGGAACTGGCTCACGCCGTCTCGATGAGCATGGGTAGTCAGAATGCGAAAAGGGCAATCCCTACCGCTGAGGAGATAGCGAACATCAAGCCCATGACTGAGACGAATCTCATCGGTGGGGTAGTCACTCCCGAGACCGCTGATGCTCCCGACTACATGATGGAGCACTACCAACCCGCTGCCAATGCAGCGCCTATTACCATAACAGACCCGAAGGCGGTTGCGCAGAACGCTATGGACAGCACGCCTAGAACCACTACACCCGCTGGCGCAGCACCTCCTCCAGCAGCAGCACCTCCTCCAGCACCTGCTCCAGCACCTGCTCCAGCACCTGCTCCAGCACCTGCTCCAGCAGCAGCACCTCACCCTGCACTCGGTGCTACTGCTGCTCTACCACCTAGTGGTAACGTGGCGGTGAGACCGACTTGGAATAGACAGCAGCAATTGCAGATGACGCCTGAGCAGAGGATGCGAGCGCAATTCGCAGATGCTCCGATGGACAAGGTGAGAGAAGTCATGGAAGGTGCGGGAAGACCAATACATTCTGACCCACAAATTGCCCAACAGCAGATGCAGTCATTCCAACAGTCAGTCGGAGACCCATATCAGAGGTTCATCACTCAATACATGAAGAGTTCTGATAATCCACATGAGGCAAAGGACAGGCTCGTCAAGGCTGTTGAAGCCTTGCAGTTAGAAGATGCGAGGAAAGACGTGTTAGTTAAGAAGAGTCTCAATCCACAATCAATAGATGATGTAAACATCATGGCGAAGGAGATGGAGATAGCCCCCATCGATGTCCGCACCATACTCAGCACCAAAGGTGACTGGAATAGAATCACGAAGACCTACGGCTACTCTGACGAGACGGTCAAGAAGGTCAAGGTAACCTTTGGAGGTGCTTGAATGGGCAGGGTCGGCGTATTGAGGAAGCAAGCGGAACAAAATAACCCCGCTATGATGATGGCTGGCCCCGCTGGTCAAGGTGGCCTAATGATGGGTATACCCGGTTCTGTGACTGCGGAGGAGGCTGCTGGTAATGCGATGGGAAGGCACTTTGGAGAAAATCCCAATGCTTTCTTAAATCGAAATGTCGCTGCGAGAGACACCAATTTCACTCCTCAACAGATGGGGCGAGTACAACAGGGTGCGCAGAGAGCCGCTGCTAAGTTCGGTGGGATTGGCGGTGCGCTTGGTGCAGCATTTGGTGGTTTTAACAGATTGTATGATGCTACGAGCAGTGGTCAGGCGGGTGCTCTTAGCGCTGGTGCTATGGGTGCTTGGACTGGACAGCAGATGGCTCAACCCTATGCTACGAGACTTGGTGCAGAGGTCGGAGTCAAGAGGGGTGCGAGGGATGAACGTCGTAAAGGGCAGGTCGCAGTGAAGAATGCGGCGGATGCGAGACAGCGCCAAGAGGGAATGGCGAACTACGGACAAGGCGCTGCTGCTCCACATAGCAGCAAGGGTGGCGAGGGTATGGTGAGAGACCACGCTTTCGGGTCTTACTCACCAGTTGCCAAACCGACTTTCGATGCATCGATGTTCAATGCTCCAGCACCTCCTCCGAATATTCCTTCGTCTCCCTCCTTAGACAGACGAATAGCAACGAAGCGAGCAGATAGAGCAGCAGCGAATCCACCAATGTCTGTGGCTGACGCTAATGCTACTTTGGCTGGTGGGAAGAATCCCATTCATACTCAAGGCTATCCCGGCTTCAATCCTAGAATGTTCAATGCTGAATACAAACCACCCGACCCGACTGCTGGCACTGATGTGACTGGAGGAACTCATGATGCCCTACAAGGAGCAGGGTTCACTGGAGAACTTCAAGCAGACCCCAAAACGACTCAAATGGACTTGTCACAATACACAGGTGGTAAAGTCGGTGTCAAGGGTAAAGACACTACTCAACTCATTGAACATCTCAATGCAACATCGAATGATGGAACCGATGAGGAGGGCAACAATGTCAGTGGTAAATCAAGGGTGAGTGGAGGATGAGCGAGAATGAGGAGATGAAGGACTTCATCCTCAAGATGGACAGGGAGATGTGCAAGAAGTCATTCAAGTATTTCTTCGTGGACACTCTCGGATTCCTCTACAACCACCACCATGAGAGTTGGAGGGAGGGGCTTTCCGAGTCACAATACTACTGCGTGAAGGCGTCTCGTGACCACGGCAAGTCCGTGTTCTTCATGACATATGCGCTTTGGCTCGCCGCATTCAATCCCGGTAAGCACGTCATGGTCTTCTCACACTCCCTTGAGCAGACCCTTGAGCACATGAGGTTCATTCGCAATCTCATAGCGGAGAATGAGGTGCTCAGTCATTTGAAGCCACAGGGCAAGCCGTGGGCGAAGTCATACTTTGAGTTCTCCAATGGCAGTCGTATGATGGCGAAGTCAGTCGGTGGTGCTACTCGTGGTTTCCACCCTGATGTGGTGGTGTGTGACGACATTCTGTGGGGCACGACCTCAACCGAACTCGCTAAGACCGCTGATTGGTTCTACGGTGTCCTACTCCCGGTTCTCCACCACAGCAGTAAACTCATGATGGTGGGAACGCCCTTCAGTTACAATGACCTGTATGCTGAATTGGAGCAGAAGGAGACTTTCAGAGTCGAGACCTATCCAGCCATAGATGCAGAGGGAGTTGCCCTTTGGCCCGAGCGATGGGACATGGACTCCCTTGAGCAGAGGCGAATGTCCATGCCAGCGATACAGTTCACCCGCGAGTACCTCTGCGAGCCGATTCATGATGTAGCGAGTATGTTCCCCATGCCCCTCTTGGAGAATGCGAGAGACCCCGATTTGGTTCTCCTCGATAGGGCGGACACCAATTACGATGAGGAGGGAGAGGCGAATGGTGTGTTCGGGCAGCACTTCATAGGTCATGACCCAGCCATAGCATCTGACAAGAACGCTGACTTCACCGCCATGACTGTGATGAGGATAAAGCCCGATGAGAATGACAGGAAGGAGATAATACACGTCGTGCATGAGCGTGGTATGTCCAGCATGGCTCAGAAGAGGATGATGGTTCTACTCAATAGCAAATTCCAACCCGAACTCATAGAACTAGAGGGCAACAACTTCCAGAGAATGCTGGAACAGGAGATGAGGGAACTGAGGGCGGATATGCCCATTCGCATCTTCATGACCACACGTACTCGCAAAGAGTCGTTGTTCATGTCACTTCTACTCGCCTTTGAGCAGGGACACATCAAGACGCCATATGGTGATGAGAGGAGCAAGAAGTACACACACGCCCTTGAGACTGAACTGAACAGGTTCGGAATGCAGAAGAGCGGGAAGTTGGAGAGCGTTGGAACCCACGATGACTTGGCGATGAGCATCGCTTTGGCTAATTGGGCATCGAAGGAGTTCAAGGGAAGCGTCATGCTCTTAGACGACTTCATGCCCGGTTTCGATAACTGGTTCAAGGGCGAGAGCAATGACAGTAACTGGATGATACCATGAATACGACTATGATGACTGAAAATAATGAGAATACCACCTTTTGGAGTTGATTGGATGGATACGTTCCCGAGTAATGGTGAGGGTTGGTTTGAGACCAATCTCGGTTACTCAGCATCTGATTTGGTGAAGAGGCTTCGTAAGGTGAGAAGGCACAACAAGGAAGAGAAGGACTTCATCGACAAGGCGATAGGTGACATCAGGACTTTGAAGATGGTGGAGATAGATGCTACCCTCAAGATATATCCGTGGTGCGAGGAGCATTCGGATACCATCAAGCAGTTAGGATTGAGTGACAAGGACATGAAGTATCTGAGAAAGTTCGGGGATTCTAGGAAAGTCAGTCTAATTCGTGCTTGCAAGCAGTGGGAGGATGCGGATGATGCTCTGAAAATGCTGAATGACTACGAAGACGTATGGGGGGAGAACGAGAACAAGACATGGGTCAAGGCGATGGATAGTAGGAGGGATGCACGGAAGATATGGAAGAGCACCCTCCGTCAGATGGATAGGCTCACGGATAAGGAGAAGGAGGCCATACACAAGAGTGAAGAAGTCCTATCTCGGAGAGGAGCGATGACTGGTAGGGCTATCTTTGAGAGTCTCTCTGAGGAGAAGATACTCCATAAGAGCATGACTGCCATGAAACTATCGAAACTACTCTCCATGTATGGGGAGGAGGTGGATGTGATAGCCGGAGCATCGAGAGGCACGTTCGTCAAGATGGACAAGAGCGGTTTGATTATCAAAGACCCGTGGGCTTATGCTGCTGGCTTCTTGGATGCTGATGGTTACATCACCATCACGAAGAGAGGTGAGCCACGTGCTGGTTTCATCGCTACTGGTACACGAGGTAAGATACATTGCGAGCAGTTGAGGAAAGTCCTCGATTGTGGTATTCTGCAATTAGACCAAAAGGTCTACAAGGATACTCAGAGAAGTCAACACAGGCTACAGTTCTATTCCAAGAACGACATAAGGAAACTACTCAACGGCATCATGCCCCACCTACAGATGAAGCAGACCCAAGCAAAAGCGGTTCTCGCATTCATCGAGGAGAAGGACGGGATGAAGAAGGAAGAGTTGAAGAAAGTAGTGAGGTTCTACAACTGGAGCGATGATACCAATAAGGCTAACACCCTCCTCAATGAGTGGGGAGTGCAAGCGGAAGACGTTAGCAAGTGGGCAGAGGCGATATGATGGTGGATGAGGAACAGAGCAGAATAGGCAGATTCCTCTCTGCTATGGCAAGTCCGTTCCGCACAAGAACGACACCCGAACCCCAAATGCCCCTCTATACCACGGGCATACAGGAACCAGTCCTCGCTCAAGGGATAACAATCCCAGCACTGTATGCGGTCGCACACGAGAATCTCATACTACGAACAGTCATCTCCAAACTCGGACAGGAGATATTCAGAAGGGGGTACTACTGGGAGAAGAAGTTCCAAATGCAGTGTAGCCAATGCAATGAGGAGTTCAATCATGAGGTCGAGCAATGCAATCTATGTGGTGGCGAACTGAGAGAGCCGGATGTCAATCAACTGCTCTATCCCAAGCACCTATTGGAGGAGCAGAACTCTATGGAACAGAGTTTCATGCACGTCCTCAATGAGATTGAGAAGGACTTGGAGATAGTAGATGACGCCTTCCTCATCTTGGTGAAGGAGTATTACGTAGACCCCGAGACCTCTGACATCAAGTTCTACAGAGTCAAGGAACTAATCAGAGGAGACCCCATCTTCATGCGAATCATCTCTGACAAGAGAGGTGTTCGTGGTGGGAGATACAAGGTCTGCCCCCTACATCGTGACCAAATCTCGTATCCCGGTCAAGATGAGGTTTGCGAGGTTTGTGGCAATGGGATGCAAGAGGCATTCTACGCTAACATGGCTGGAAGCGGTAAGACCCAATACTACCTAGATGGCGAGGTTCTTCATCTCAGTAAGTACAACCCATCCAAGTTGTATGGTCGTAGCCCAGTCAACACGATGTGGAGACAGGCGATGACTCTCACTGCTATGGACAATTATATGTATACCGCGTATCAGAAGAGGAGGTCTCCAAAGGGAATAATATCAGTCACTACTGATAACTTGGAATCCATGAAGTCCTTTTGGAAGACGGTTGATGAGAAGATGGAGAGAGACCCCCATTACATCCCGAAGGTCGGTATAGAGAGTCAGACTGGTAGGGGAGGTGTGAACTGGGTCAAGTTCATGGATACCCTTGAGGAGATGCAGTACATTGCCGTCAGAGACGAGATGAGAAATCGCATAGCCGCTTTCTTCGGCGTCAGTAGCATCTTTATGATTGACAGCGGCAAGAGCGGTGGTCTCAATAATGAGGGA
>Ga0098040_1001027_pt1 | contig 12553 bp, 5 predicted proteins | sample 7_EtaG_FD_75065 | JGI IMG/M metagenome (GOLD analysis project Ga0098040, IMG submission 75065) | Marine viral communities from the Subarctic Pacific Ocean - 7_ETSP_OMZ_AT15161 metaG | ecosystem: Environmental > Aquatic > Marine > Oceanic | place: Pacific Ocean | collected 2015-01-08
ACATTGCTAAAGGCTAAGAACTGGCATGAGCAAAGCATAGGAAATACAAACCTAGCAGAGCTAAAGAAGTTAGACTTTAACTTTCCAGCCCCACTAGATATGATGAACATATCACTCAACTACGATGACGCATGGCTCAAAGACCCTATGAATCCTACCTTTCTAGAAAATGTAAGGCAGGCTATGATGACGGGGGAGCCGGGATTTAGTTTTAACTTTGGCGATAAAGAAAATGAAACGTTACGAAATGCTTGTACAGAAATTACAAGCGAAGATGATAGTGATGTATGTAACCTTGGTTCTGTTAACCTTGCTAATATTGAGACGATACAGGAATTTAAAGAGGTCGTTTCTCTCGCGTCTAAGTTCTTAGTATGTGGCTTAATTAGAGCGCAGCTTCCTTATGATAAAATAGCTAGGGTACGAAGACAGAATAGTCGTATTGGACTCGGCCTAATGGGCATGCATGAGTGGCTGCTCAAACGTAACTACAGGTACGAGATGACTGATGAACTTAAACAATGGATGAAAGAATATGAACGAGAAAGCAAACGATCCGCTGACGCTCATTGCGACAGACTTTTTCTCAAGCGTCCTAAAGGCTACAGAGCAATCGCTCCGACAGGGACTATTAGCATCCTCGCGGGAACGACCTCTGGAGTGGAGCCAATCTACGCCGTGGCATACCGCAGGCGCTACCTTACAGATGGAACAAAATGGAAACATCAATTTGTCGTTGACGGTACAGCCCAAGCGCTCATCGACGGAGGAATCAACCCAGAAAAAATAGAATCAGCTGTTGATCTAGCACAGGATCCTGAGCGTAGAATAAAATTTCAATTTGAGCTACAGAAATATGTGGACCACGCTATTAGTAGCACTATTAATCTCCCCGCTTGGGGAACAGAGTTAAACGGGGAAGATACCGTGGATAAATATGCTTCTACTATTGCTAAATATGCACATGGATTAAGAGGGTTAACAGTATATCCTGATGGGGCGAGGGGCGGTCAACCCATCACCTCAGTACCTTATGAGGAGGCTCACAGTAAGCGTGGCGTGGTATATGAAGACAACAGTGAAGAGCAATGCCTTAGTGGGGTATGTGGAATATGAGCGTTTTCTATGATGACAATAATATAACAAGAGCAGAATATAAAAAGTCGTTAGCCCACTGGAAGAAGGTAGCAAGAAATGAATTCACCAGGGGTCAGATTGTTCAGACAGCGGCAGGCAACTTGGACCTATGCTCTCCGGTATGGAACGCTATGCAGTTTGAGTTACTACATAGAGATCAGTTAGATGCCTCTCGAATGATGAACAGAGAGCTAAAGTCGGCTATAAAAGGAGAGTCCCCATATGGTATATCGACTGTTGTCAAACGTAAAAAACGCACTCGTAAGTCATTGAAAAGAAAGGGTAAATAACAGTGAAAAACACCCCTATGGTAGGGGGGTACCACAATGGCATTCTTCGTAAGAATAGGAGTAATTAAAAATGAAGGGAAAGAAAGACCTACTGGTGTTGCCAGATTGCCACGCTGCACCAGAATATGACAACGATAGGTTTGTCGCATTGGGTAACTATATAGTATCAGAACAGCCTGGTATAATCGTATGCTTAGGAGACTTCGGTGATATGCCAAGCCTTTCTTCGTATGATAAAGGCACCAAAGGATTTGAAGGGAGGAGATACAGCAAGGATGTTGACTCTATATTAGACGCACAAGAGAAACTCTTTGCCCCTATAAAGAAACTTAACGAATCAAAAAGAAAGAAAAAGGAGAAACAATATAAACCCAAACTACATATGTGTATTGGTAACCATGAAGATAGAATAGATAGGGCTGTTAACTCAGCTCCTGAGTTAGATGGAGCTATATCTCTGAAGGATCTACAGTATGAAAAGAATGGTTGGAAGATTACACCCTTTAAGGGATGCCTCTCCATAGAGGGGATAAACTTCTCACATTACTTTACATCAGGGGTGGCGGGGAGGCCAATAAGTTCATCACATATTGGTCATCAATTAGTTTCTAAACTGCACTGCTCAGCGGTGCAAGGACATTCCCACTTGTATAATCATGCAGAACAGACACGCCCAGATGGTCAGAAAATCTTTGGGCTCAGCGCAGGATGCTTCTCTCATCCACAGTACTCAGAGAATTGGTGTAGGGATACAGAGTATAATTGGTGGAGGGGTATAGTAAATTTAAACGGACTAGATGGGGAGGGTTATTATGATGACATGCATGCTGTAACACAACGTAAACTACTGAGGGATTACTCATGAAGCCATGTCCATTTTGCGGTTTAAAAGCTACTCTTGGAAAATTCTTAGTAGGATGTTCCAAGTGTTCTTTATTCTTTAGTTTTCACCCAAAGATAGAATCACAAAAGGATCTAGCTATACAGAAATGGAACACAAGATGTTCAAAGATATAGTCTTTGTAACAGTGTGGTACATGAGTTATATCTTTTTCTCAGCCTGTCTTATTATTATATTCATTTAACACAAGTCCTGAGCATGACTCTAAACTGCTTACACCCTCAGATAGGCTGGATATTTTTTTAACACAGCCGGCGGGTATTATAGTAAATCCAAACCACTCCCCCTCCTCGTCTTTACAGACAGCTATCCTTACCTCTTCCTTATCATGGTTTATTAAGAAACCATATGACCAGAAGACGGCCAACTTTGTATCCTCAGACTTTTCCCACCCCGCAGTAGACACTATATCCAACCACTCTACCTCTACATAATCATAAGGCATCACTTACTTTTCCATAAGCTGTCTGTAATTCCTGAAGCTCCCTCATTATGTTCATAGCATGAGCTCTATACTCATTGATTAATTTTTCTCTTTGTTCTGGTTTTACATTTGGATCATCAATTAGTTTTCTTAGTCTATTTATTACAGCCTTAACCTCCTTACCTTTAAAGTATATCTTACGTTGAGCTGTCTCAGCGGTAAGGGGTTGAGTATTAACGCCCAACCAGGATAAAGCGGCAGTCCCACAGGTATTCTTTGGTAGTCCATCCTTATCTATGTTGCCGTCTATCCAATCAGCACACATCAGGGTCTTAATTAACTGACCACCATTACCTATAACATCACCTGATTTATTTCTTGGCATTAACATAGGAGGCGTAGCATAGCTTGCAATGAACCCAAGTATATCTTCATATCTCTGCCTAGGTGGGTCGGCCTCATTATAAATCTCATAGCCAGTGAATGGATCCTTGTTATTCATCAACCCAGGCACTGCCTGGAAGGGCCCACCAAAGAAGCCTGGCTGCTTCATGGCCTCTCCAAACTCCCCATCCCAAAGATTCTTACCAAGATTTAAATGAGCACCCCACGGTAAGAAGTACCCCATATCAAATACCCTAAGTCTTCCTTCTGAATCTTTCCAAGGCATCACCATAGTGGTAAGGTTCTTGGACATGTAATCAGCAACCAACTTCTTCATCGCTGGAATATCTTCTTCTTCTATATCATCATTCTGATCAAGCAACATCTGCGCTACGAGATATGGTATAGCTGCATACTTAGCAACAGCAATAGGATGATTGCGTATGTTGCGAATCATCTGAGCCCCTGCCTTCAGGTTGAACGTTATGAATGGTGAACCAAAGGGAAGGGATCTTATAACCCTTATACTTTGTGATACATTACCGTAGTCAAGCAATGCTTCGTTACCTAATCGCGCAGCCTCCGCCTCACTCTTGCCATGATTCTCCATAAGGTCAATCATCTTGGCAATCTTAAACATCACCTCAGTCTTTGCATATGCCCTGCCACCTACATCTAGATAGTCATGAAAGAATATCTTGGATCTCGCCCACAGTCCACTCCAACTTTTATCCTCAGCCTTTAACTTATTAAGCTCCCTATCCATAGTTACTAATTCTTCAGAAGAAAAAGTAGTCATCTCTATTCCATACTTTCTTGCAAGCTGAGCATACTTTCCATCAGCAACAATATCTGACATAGCCCTGCTTAGCAGGCCTGGAATCTTAAAGAGGTTTGTTCCCGATACATCCATTAGGACAATATTAGATATAATATTCCTAGCTTGCGTAGGTATATTCATTGGTACTTTAGTATACTTAAACCACTTTGAAGTTTTTGTTGAGAAAGATAATACACTATTAAGAATTTCATTATTAGAATACAATGACTCCATCCCCATGATGTCATTAATGATCTCCTTCTTAACATAGAGCCCTTTCATAGCTCCGTATCGCGCACTATCTGGAACCCTCTTGTACCCTTCAGGAGAACCTATCTCCCCCACCTTATCTATAGCGGATTGTATTTCATTAGCAACCCGCTTCATATCTTCCACCTTGGATGGGTCTAACAACTCTGTCTGAGAAATCCTCTTCCTCATATCACCAACTAATTCATTCCAATATCCAACAGTACCCTGCATTCCATTGTACTTGACTAGTTGATTTGGTAGAACCCACCCATTCTTTCCTGTATCAGCAGCAATAAAGTTAAGGTAATTAATTGTAGCAAGGTCAGCGCCCGCCATAGATATATATCTTCCCGCAAGGAACCCTGGATCTTTAATCCTTCCGTCCACAATATCCTTTAGGAAATTTTCATGAGCAGACCTTACCTTGGTGTAGGTCATCTTGCTTGTTCCAAGGCCTCTCGCAATCCTATCATCACCTAAGTATCTAAGGTAGGCTCTAGGAAGATATTGCCCCTGCCATTCACTGTATTGGTCTTTAGTTATAAGGCCCATAGCTACCAGGTCTGACCCTAGCTTTTCTATTTGAACCTTAGCTTTAACTACAGCATCTTTGATTGATTGTTTTTCAGAGGAGCTTGCAGTAGATCTAGTTCCTTTAGCAACAGTAGGAAGCATAGCAACATCAACCTTCCTATCTGGAAGCGCATCAGGAGAAGCATTTCTTGTTTCAAAGTAATCTAGGATAACTTTCTTTTCTTTAGCGTCAGCCTGATAGAGCACATCAAACAACACCCTTCCCATGTTATGGTATCTACCTATCTCTCCCTTGGTAAGCATCCTCTGGGCTTCAAGAGCGCTATACCCTTCAAGAGTCATCAATGGTTCGATTGCTCTTTGGATTCTTTTGGCGGCGCGGAATAATTTTCCTTGAGATTCTCTAGTGTCCTTTACTTGAGGCTTTGCAATATCATTTATCTTCTTAGCAGGGCCAAGTTCTTTTTCTGGGGATGCGATGGCAGCTCTTGCATCTTTAAAGGCGTTAGTGCCAGAGTCGAACGATAATGATTCAACACTTTTAAACTGGTTCTCAGATAGTAGTGTGTAACTAACTTTACCTGAATCTTCTGATTTATTTACATACGAGACTGCATCATAGCCTAATGATTTAAGAGCCTCTCTTAAGTCAACTGAAAATTCTTTGAATCCCTCAAAGATTAACTTTTCTCCCGACAATGGATCTAGAGTGTTTGACCACCCTTTAGCAATAGGGAATAGTTTTTGATAATCTTTTTCTGAGATCGCTCCGTCTCTCATCATATCATTTAAATTATTTGACCAAGCTAATGGTCCGGCAAAATGCCCCATGTCTTTGGTAACAAACGGATTGGTAACTTTAATGTACCCCTTCTTAAGTTTGGAGTCATCACCCTTTACTCTTTGGAGGGCCGCTTGCATTGTCCCAACATGAAGGCCTAACTCAGTGAATTCTAGAATAGGAGCTGACCAGTTTTTGTCTGACCCATGATACATAACATTCTTTTCTACAGAGTCATTTATAAAATCGTTTCTTGCTTTGAGCCTGCGGTTAAAGATATAACCTAAATAACCCTGGGAAACATCCGCAGTTATATTTTTTTCTGATAGACTAACAAGACGAGAATCAACAAAAGACGGAAGTCTTTCTATAGTTACGCCTGCCATGAGATTAAAGATATCATCTATACTCATGGTTGGTGCATCTTCTATACCAAATACTTCACCGATTCTCAAGAAGAATTTTTTAAATGCATCCTTAACTCTCTTGATAAGAGAAGGTCTTTGAAGGTTTAACTCTTCCCCTCTGTACTGGAGCATATGAGCAAGAACTTCTTCCCAAAATATTGGGTTAGCGGGAGTTACGGGAGCGGTGAAAGACTTCCCCTTTTTATTAAAACTAGTTTCTAGGAATTTAGTTGTACCATCTACACTAGTATAACTCTCAGACTCACCTGTTTTATCTTTAAGCAGGCCCTTATAATTTTTTGCAACTTGAGCAACAGCATCTACTGCGTAGGTATCTCCTTCAGAATACATCTTACGAACCTGGCCTATGACTGATGCAAACTCGTTAGAAGATAATAGATCTCTACCAACATGAGCTCCAATCTCATGCCATATTAATCCCCTTATAGAATCACTAGTGGCAACAGTATTGTTTGATATTCTTGATGGAATAAAATACACCGACCCGTTATTCTGATCTACAAATGCAATGGTGTCTAAGTTATCTACACCTCTAGCCTTGATTGCCTCCTTGTTAGAAAGAAAATTTATAAAGAAAATCTTCTTCATTTCTTTGACAGTTCTACTACCAAATATTTTTACAAGCTCCTCGTTAATAGAGGCTTCAACCTCAGCAGCGTTGAACCCCCTCTCCCCTTTTAGACCTTCTAATATTGTAGGAGATCGTGACTCCGCCGCAGGCTTTGGCCCTGTAGATATAATACCAGTGTCCTCATCAAACGTATCTTCATACAGAGAGTTATCTTCTACTTCAGTTATATTTTCCTGATCAATAAGCCATTCATGGATAGATGCTTCGAGCTCTTTCCTTTTGCCTTTCTTATTATAGGTAAAGGATGGATCTGATTTAAGTATGTTCTCAGCAATAGCTCGTAACGCGTTGATATCATAGCCACCTGTCTTTCTTGGATTAGAAATATTACTAAGAGCTGTAGCTAATGGAAGACTTGTCAAGTATGCTGGTGTTTGTTTTTCAAGACTTCTTTCTGCCGCCCTAGCTTTGTTTTCTATCTTCTCTTGTTTTTCTTGTGCTCTAGCCTCAGCTTCAGGGTCACCCCAACCCATGGTATCATCATAGGGCTCAATTATACTGTCAGGCGCAAGTATAGCTTCTACTTTTTCTTCATCTGTTACTGTGATTGTATCTCCAACCTCATCTATCTCAGGATACATCCCCTCTATAACCTTCCTCTCCATCATTTGTCTACCAAGCCTATCTATATTAGACTCTTCAACTATTTCTTCCGCTATCTCTTGAACCTCTGTTGCTACTGGCGCAACTGGTTCTACTGGAGTAGCCTCTATCTTCTCGATAATAGCATCATACAACTCTTCTTCAGTGGTGTACTGAGTGGGATCAAGCCCTACATTTTTTGCTTGTGTTGCTCTTTGTGCTGCAATGGTAAGCCTAAACGGCGCGGTTCCAGATAGCCATTTAACCAAAGCATCGCTTGCTCCTTTGGGCTTAGGCCCACTATAGGTCTTACCTTCTGGTCTTGCTTTAGGCGCAGCCTTTACTTTAGGGGTATGACGCTCTACTGTTTCTGCTGTAGCATTGTTAGAAAGAGTTACAGCCTTAGCTATATCCTTTCTTCGGTAAAGCACAACGCCTTCTGACTCAACGATATTAATCCCAGGATTTTCCGGGTCTTTATATATCCTAATGGGAACACCCTGTGGATTAATAGTAGACTCTGCATACTCTAATACAGGAGCTTTCTTAGGCGCTGTCTCTGTAGGTACAACATCAGCAACAGCATCAACCACATCATCAACCTTCTCGACTGTAGTGGTGGATAGGTCGGGCGTTTGTGTTACCGCAGACCCTTCAGTAGCAGTGCTTTCTGTGGTCGAACCCTCCGTATTAGCGTTTTCAGCAGAAGCAGCACCTTGCTCAGCTGTGGTATCCGCAGATGCAGCACCAGTAACAGTTCCAGCAGCTACCGTGGTTGCGGGTACAGTCCGTGCCTGCTCTCTCTTATCATCAGATGTCGCCCCTCTTAAGATGGCTGCACTTTTCGCAGTTGTTGTAGAAGCGTTGTATGGCTCTACACTAACTATATCATTAGGAGATATACTTTCTCTCCTAATTAACCACTTCTTATCTTCTCGGATCTTCTCTCTATTGGGGTCAAGATACAACTGGCTTCCATCATTGGTTACTTTTATTATAGATACAGCCCCAACCTCATCAGCCTTCCATCTAGCTCCAGACTTACCTATACCAGAATTAAGAAACTTGGCAAACGATCTTGCATCTTGTATGTTATCAGTCACATGAATAGAATCAGTAACACCTGGAGCGTATTCTAGTCCACCTCTATCTCTAGAAGATTTTATCCCTTCTTTTTTAATCTTAGCTACAAATGCTGTTGGGGTTACGTGATATAAAAACTCAGTAGGATTATTATAAGCTACTTCTGATAGAGTATCCTCCATCACTCTCTCTACAATCTCTACATCTTCCCCAAAGATATCCTTCAGTCTGCTTTTATAATTACTTGAATTTATTTCTTCTACTATTTTCTTGCCAGACTTTTTGGCCTCTTCCCCAGCTAATAGTGCTTCGTCATTTTTAGCAAAAATACGATCTAATCCTGGGTATTTAGTAAACAGATCACCCCATTCAGTAGGTGTAGTTTCTTCAAAATTAAAGTTAGGCTCTTTATCCTTTAAGTATTCTGTTATATCAGCTTCCATCCTCGCTTCATATTCTTTATCACCTATCGGTGTAACAGGGCCAGGAAGGTTATCTACATCAACCTCAATACGTTTTATTTTTTTAGGATCTATTACTTCAGTTGTTTTGGTTGTTAAATACTCAGGAGCAAATGCTCTTGTTCTTTCTACACCACTTACAGGCCCATCAAAAATAATCCTAAATGTTCCGTCCGCATATACTATTTTATCAGCAGACTCTGTGGAAGATCCTATTGCTAATCCTTCTTTTGCTATTCCCTCTAAATCATTTAATGTCTCTACGGAATGGGCAGTTTCAATGATAGAAGCAGCAGCCTTGGGAGTAGGCTCAGCCTTCTGAGCAGGTTGGGCTGTATCTGGTACGGGAGGGGTAACACCTGCCTCAAGAGCTTCAATATTTTTCTTGGTTCTCTCTCTTTTTCTTATCCATGCAGGCAAAGGATTATCTTTATCCTTTGTTGTTCTAAACATTTCAAGATCGCGACCACTCGGATCACGTTTGTTTATTTGGTTTTCTCTTGCTGATATTCTTATATCTAATTCTTCTAGCAAAAGCTTTTCATGCTCAAGATTTTTTCCCTCATTCAATTCAGATAGTTCTGGGGAGCCAGTCTCTAAAGCATTATCCATTTCCTCGCGTATTTTTTGAATGTCATCAGCAAGTTGTTCCTGTTGGCTATTTTCACCAAAGACGCCGTCCCTTCTTTTCTGCTTTCTTAACCTTTCCTCTAAGTCTCTTGCTTCTGGCTCTCTCTTTCTGTACTCACTTTCTGGAAGCCCACTTTCAAACCCTTCAATAACTTCTTTTTTAATAGCATCTAACTCTGCTTGAATAGCAGCCGCGTCATCTACTATAGTAGACCCTACAACCTGCGGAGATGGTAATGTAGTGGGAGTGTCTTCAGCGGCAGCTGGTGCAGCATCTGCTAGAACTGATGGGTCTTGAAATGCTTCTCCTTGTGGAGCTTCGTCTGCTAGCACAGATGGATCAGCCCCATATTCGCTACCTTCGGTAACAGGAGCAGTAGGCTCTGCTTGAGTTGGCGCGCCAGAGGAACCGACTCCACCTTTAGGTGGGACTTCTTCAGTGGGAATTGTTTCGTCAGGAACCACGTCCTTCTGAGCAGTCTGCTCACCTTTAACTTTAAGGGTTGGCAGGCCTCGCTCTTTAAGGATAGCATTAATTCTTGCGATAGTAGCTATATTCTTATAAGCATTTACAGCGGCGGTTCCCCCAATACCATCCTGGATAGATGCTGTCTCAGCTTGCCTTCTTGTAATGAATTCTTCACCGCTTATCTGCCCAAGCATAAATGCGTCAATTAAATCATTTGCCATATTAATGGCTTGTTCTTTTAGATTAACAGCCTGTTCTTTTTCAAACTTCTTTCGCTCGTCTATTCTGCTTTGAGCGGCAAGATTTGCTTTAGCCTCTCTACTCTGTCTAGCTTCTGCCGCCTCTTTCTGAGCCTGCAATCTAGCGGCCGGTGAAGAGTATACCCTTGTTCTCGTAGTACCACTTTCCCTAAGAACCCTTGTCCTGGCTTCTTCACCAGCTATATAGGCTTGTTCGTAATCGCCACCAGTCTCGTAAACAACTTCTTCATACGCTTCATTGTAAGCCTTATCAGCCGCATCTTCTATATCTTTTCTTTGTTTAGCGTATTTAGCCGCTTCAATATCTGGAGCAGTTATTAATATCTCTCCAAAAGTTAAAGAAACCTCTCCCTCAACAACTGGAGTAATGATAGGCTGTGTAGCTCTTTCAGCCTCTCTTTCCCTTGCTATACGTCTCTGTTCTCTCACTGTAGAGAAAGGAGCTCGACTACGGCTAGAATCTTTTGGAACAACAGGAAGACCCATTCGAGGATCTATCTCAAAGGATGGTGTATGCGGGGAGGGTTGGGATGCTGCACCTTCTTTGGGCGCTACCGGTAACCCAGGAACTTCTCCTGGGTATGGGCTTTCAAATGGGGGGATGGCATCAAGCTGTTCTTGAGTGGCGGATGGGCCTATCTGTACTACACCTGGTGGTGCAGTTACAGATTCTCCAGTAGGGGAGGTGGTGACTTGTTGCTGCGGGGTTCTTACAGGCGTTCCTTCAGTACCGGCTGGTGTAAGAGATGCAATCCTTTCTGCTTCTGCTATAGCTTCCGCTTCTTCAGGAGTAATAGTAGTTGAAATTTCTCCACCATCATATTTAAACGGTAGATTGGGAGGGGCTACTGGCTTAAGTGGATCAGTCTCAGGTTGCGTGGCTCTTTCGGCCTGCCTTAACCTATCAGCATCTTTTATTTGTTGTAGGGTTTGGTCTTCTAGGCCAGCGCCTATAATACCTGCTACTCCTCCTGTTCCATCTCCACCTGACCCATCATCATCTTCTTCTGTAATTGGTACAATTTTATTAATCTCATCAAGAGATTGTGCGCTCCATACCCTTGCTTCTTTTTTATTGGCTTCTTTTTCTAGTGCGCTAATTTTATCTATAATGGCTTTATATTCAGGAGTGCTTCTTATATTCTTTTTTGATCCTGATTGTTTAAAAAGCTCAGCTCTTTCTGAATTAAGTTCTGCTATCTTTAGTTTTAATTCAGATTTTATTTCATCAACAGCCGCCTCTTTTCTAGGCTTAATTTCCCTAGCTAACCTGGCCCCTACTTGAGAAGTGCCAGCCATTACTCCCCCACCTAAAATTGCCCCACCAATTCCAGCTTCTTTAAATCCCTCAATTTGTTCTTCAGAAAAATCAAAAGGATCCTTTCCTTTTTGCATATTAACGGAGGCTACCTTTATTACCTCCTGTAGCGCTTCGGTAGATCCTTCAGAAAAACTACCCTTCACGGCTTGCTTCATTGCTCGCCGTAAAATACTATCCTTTCCTAATTGTCTTGCAGAGGCGGCATTTAATCTCCCTCTCAGAGTTTTTGACAACCCTCCAGCAACCTTTAAAGGAACCGCGGCATCAAGAGCCGCCATAATTAAAGATGCTCCAAGAACTAGACCCTTGTCTACATTCTTTTTGCCCACAGCTTCGACAGATTCTGCAAAAGTCTCTCCAGAGTTAAGCAAGAAAGATGCGCCGCCGGCTCCAACCATGGCAGCCATTGCTCCAGCTGCGCCACCTCCAGTAAGAGCTGTTGCTCCAAGAGCCGCAAGACCAGAAGCTACCATACTGGCCCCATCAATAACTATAAGATCAAGAAGATATTTAGAAAAATCATTACTAGAATCGTCGTCATCATCAAAAACTCTAGAATCTTTAAATGTGACCCTTTGATACTCTTCTAGTTCTGCTTTATTTTTAGTCCTTACTGTTGCAAAATAAGCAGAAAGATTTTCAAAACCGGCAGACGCTGAGCCAAATTCTAATGCGCTACCTACAAGGTATTGCATTGTATCTGCGGATGCACCCCACCTTCCAGGAGCGCCATCACCAGACTCTTCAGTGGTAATGCTTGGAACTGGTGGCTGATAATTTTCGTAGCCTAAAGAGCCTTCAGTAAGAATTCTTTCTATAGGTCTAGACATATTAGTTACTCAGTAATCCTTTTTGCATTCTGTTTTGTAAATCTGCACCAGACATTCCGGCTATGTTGCCATACTTATCAGTAACGTCTCCTTTCTTTGTATCCTTATCAGGTGGTAGTCCTCTCCAGATATTTGCAATTCTTTTTTGGAACTGATCTAAGTTAATACTTCCTTCAGCATACTGCTCTAAGCCAGCGTCATATAGACCAGCTATAACTAAAGCATCTTGGAACTGAGGTGTAAGTATTTGTTTCTTAAGCTGCGCCTCTGTCATTCCAAACCACTTCTTAGCGGTTGGAACCATGAACTCCTTATACTTAAACTGGCCAATACCT
>Ga0098040_1001029_pt1 | contig 12551 bp, 12 predicted proteins | sample 7_EtaG_FD_75065 | JGI IMG/M metagenome (GOLD analysis project Ga0098040, IMG submission 75065) | Marine viral communities from the Subarctic Pacific Ocean - 7_ETSP_OMZ_AT15161 metaG | ecosystem: Environmental > Aquatic > Marine > Oceanic | place: Pacific Ocean | collected 2015-01-08
GTTTTTCTTCTCGGCGGCTTGTAATCTTTTATGTGAAAAGTTATTATATGCCGGATATAAAAATTTCATCAATTGATCGCACTTCTTTAGTGAATTTTGTGCTTGTAGTAAGGTTCCCGCAGGTATATCAAATCCCAAAGAAATAGTTCTTGTTGTGCCTTGATAGGTTGCGATTGGATCGTTACGGCCATAAACAGTTTCTTGATTCCAATTGGACTTAAAACTTTGAGAAAAAGAAGTTAAAAATGCGGCAAATGCAAGCTGTTCCATGCTTATCATACTTTGAATAATTAAAACACCTTGTTCGTTTTTATTGGCATAGCTGGTTGTTATATCAGAATAGTGGTCTTTTGGTATTGCCATATTATATTCTCCTTAAATAGTTTTCATGCAAAAAAGCTAGTATCAGCGTCGGCATCTGCGATCTGACCCCTAAGCAACTTAACAGTATTTTCTCCATCTAATGTCAAAGAAACCTTTCTCTTTTCAGCGTTCTTAAAGCCTTCTTTAAACATATCGGCCATTCCTCCAAGAGCGTTCGATACTACACCCCCAACTGTTGGTCCTTTCATTTTTTCTGCTGAAGTTCCAGTGGTTATTAAAGCCATATTTTCCAATACAGAAGTAATTTTAACCCCTCCGCCACCTTCAAGCGCATCAAGGTCGGCTTGGGCTTTCTTGAGTGCTGGTCCAAGCTCTCCTAGTGATTTGCTTAAATCAACTCCTGCAAGCTGTGCGAGAGATCCGGCCATGGTTCCAACTGCTGTGGCCATTGCAGTCATTGCTGTGGCAGCCTGAATAACGGCTCCAAATAAAATGACAAGAAGCCCCAAAGCAAGCCATGCAAAAGGATTTGCCCCAATGGCGGCCAAACCGGCAGCGATGGCAGTAATACCTGCCCCGATTAAATAGAAGCCTGCACCAGCGGCGACAGCAGCGAATGCAAAAGAGTACATAGCACTTGTAAGTATGAGCATTTCGGTAGTATAGCCAACCATCGCTTTAGCCCCTTCGATCATTGCATATATCACTCCAATAATCAAAGCAACAATTAATGCAATTCCAAGAATAATGAGTAAAAATGGAGTAACAAGTGCCCAAACTGCTGCTGCTAACGAGCCCATGGGGACTACCAAAGCAGCGACACCAGTGGCAGAGGACGCGGCGGCTCTTCCGAATGCCTTAACAGCCTTTCCGGCTGGTTTCAAAATACCAGTCATAGCTGGAGCACTGGAAGTGATTGCTGTAAAAGCTGAAGCCATTCCTCCAAGGGCGATAGCACCGGGGGTGGCGGCAGCGGTCAACTGTGCTACTTCCAGTTTTGCTTTTCCAATTCCCTTACTTGCAAGAGCGGACTTCAATCCAAGCTTGGACATATTTTTTTCCATGCCTTTGCCGCCAATCTTACTAAAGAAAGCCATAGTTGTGCCAACACCGCCTATTATGCCACCCAAAGCCCACATTACTGATCCAAGAATAATAATTCCTGATACTATTGCTCCGCCGATGGCGATCCATTGGCCCCACTCAGCTAAAAATTCTCCCATCCACTCTATCATTGGAATAAGCGTTTCTTCCACAAAGGGACCAAGGGTTATTGCAAGTTCCATAAATGCAGCTTGGAGTTTTTCAGCAACTGTCATTGCTTCTTGCATTCTTTTATTAAATTCTTCTTCGGCTGCGGCGTTGTCTTCGGCTGCATTCTTAAAATCTTTATATTGTCCCAGAGACATTCCAAATACTTTTTGTGCTTTTGACATATCTTGAATGCCGACTGCGTTTGCGATAGCTTTTTGGGTGAAACGGTCCATGTGTTTAAACTGTTTGCCCTGAGCTTGCATTGATCTCATGAGCATTTCGATTCGTTCTTCTTCTGTTGCCATGAGCATTTTGGTTGAAGACAATTGCGTTCCCATGATGGCATTTAATTTTGCTGTTGATTCGGCAGCACCCGCAAAGGTATCAAACTTGCCTGCAAGGCCCAAAAGATCATTAATTTCAACCCCTGCTGCTTGGGCTGCTGCGGCAACGCCTTTAAATATCTTAGGTGCCTTTTTTCCGTATACAGCAAGTACTTTCATAGATGAGTTGAATTCTTTTGTTATTTTAGAAGCGGACATTCCAAGAGCTTTTCCTGTCATTGCTATTTCTGTTGCCATTCCAGCAGCATCTTTTGCTGTTACGCCCAAGTTTTTACTCATAAACATCATTGCTTCTGTGGTAGTGTCCATAGAAACCCCAAGTCTTTTAAGACCTGCTGTTGTTTTCATCATTTGCTCTTGAGCACCTTTGTTTAAATGTTGAAAAGTTGGGAATTGTTCAAACAATGCTGCGGCAGCTTCGCCTGCCTCTTTAGCATGTATTCCAAATCTTCTATTGGCTGCGCCGACATTACTTATTGATTTGGTCATCATGCGACCAGCACCAGTTTGTTTTGCAAAAGCAGCAGAAGCATTATCAACAGCCATGGCATATTTGATTGTTTGTTCCATAATTTTTGAAAACAAGCCGATAGCCAAGGACAAAGGATTAATAACTGATTTAAAAGCAACTACCATTCCTTTAATTCCGCCTTCAGAGCTTGCAAGTTTTCCCATATGTAACATTTGAGAAATTATTTTATTGCCCTTTGGCGAAATAAGTCCCATTTTGGTGGCGATGTCTGAAAAAGCCGGGGTCATCAAATCGGCGGCGGCTTGTCCGGCTTCGCCCATTTCATCAAATTCATCTTTTAATGCTTTCGCTTTTTTTTCCATTGCATCTAGTTGGTCTTTGGAATAGCCCATTTGAGCGGCGAATTTTGCCTGTGCTTCGGCATGAGATAATGTGGAATTGATAGCATCTTGGTCAAATTCTTCTTTCGCTTCTAAAAATTTATTTGCGGCATCATATTGAGCATTGATGTCACCCAGTGTGGCGGCGACTTCCATATTTCTCGCCTGCTGCTCCAATGTGATGCGGACAGATTCTTTTTTCCACTCGGTGATTTCTTTCTGAAACGCAAGTCGCTCTGCAAGTTTTTTGAGATCTTTATCGGATAAGTCAAGCTCTTCTTGCATATTTGCAATATCTTCTTGTGTTGTCTTTGGCGTTTTCTTATCATTGGACATTTATCATCCCTCGTCTTTGAAAGGCCAAGTTAATCCTGTGGTCGATTCAAAATTCCTTACTGCTGTATCTAATCTTTCTCTAGCTTTTGCAGTTTGCATATGTTCTTTTCCATATTGAGAATATGCATCGAGATAGTGTTTCTCACTGACAATCGCATCAGCATAAGATTTAACATCTCTGTGTCTTCCTCTAATAATAAACGTTGGACCCTTTACGGCTTCTTCATCATCTTCATTCAAATTGGCGACCACTTTAACATCATCACCATACATCCATTTTAAAAGAGTTTTGGACCAAGAGCCAAGCATTTCAGTGAATGTCTCTTTTAATAAAATTCTGTCCGAAAAATCAATAACCATAAAATTTCCTCCTAATCAAGAATAAATAGTTTAAACAAAAAAATGCCCATCAAGGCATTTTATTATCTTTTTCTTTTTACTTTGTCCATTTCCTTTTTCTCGTCTTCAAATTGTTTTTCAAGCCTCTTTAAAAACCAAAGCCGGAGACCAACAGGTAAGTTATATGCCTCTGTTAGAGACCAGCCGCCATGATATTTTAATAAGAAAAATTGCTCATAAACAGCTTCCATATACCTATCGGTCAGGCCAAAAAAAGTCCGCTGTGAACGGAACCTCCATATCCTCTTCATGATTACAGGAGGAACAAGAGAAATTTTCTGTAATCGTGACACTTGGAGTCGCCTCTTTATAACAAGCCCTCAAGTGTCTAGAATCGGAAGTCGGCATATTATTAACATAATGATTGACAATTTGTCTTTCATTGTGTCCTTCCACTGAAACAATCATTCTTTTATATTGATCTGAAAAAACTGAGTCTGATGCTTTAGTTTTGGTCTTTTTCATTGTTATTTGACTCAAATATGTTTCATCTTCGCCCGTCAATAGTTTAAATTCAACATTAAACTTTGAAAGGGGCATTGTAGTTTGAAAAGTACCAGTAGAAGTTGTTGTAAGATTCAAAGCCTCGCTTGTAGAACTCTCACTGATGTTTCTTTGTGTTAAATCAAAAGTAAAATGCTCTTTTTCTGCACAAGAAGGGCAATTTACTTGTGTTTGATAATCAGAACCATATCCCGATATTCTAGCAGAAATCAAAATAGCGTTTCTATCTCCAACAAGCATAGAAGATGCCTTAATATTTTTATCCACAATAATGTTGTCTAAAAATCTCTCAACCGCGATGCCTTTTTTCAAAAGTGTGCGAGAAGATAAAATATCTTCATCTTTGGCGGTCATAAATCTAATTTCCATTGTTTCCTTGCCACAAAGAGCATGGTTTTCAGGATAACCGATGCCCCCGGAAGGAAGTTCAACAAACTCTGTCGGAGCGACAAAGTGTAACGGGCTCAATGCCGATTCAGTTGGAAGGGGGGGGTCTGATTGCGGGGCTGCACCCGACCGATCCAAATTATTTCTTTTGCTCAAATTTCACCTCATTTTATATTGCAATATTCGTAAGCTATACTTACTTCTATAGTAAATAGTTCATCAGTGGAATAATCTACTTCACCATAATTTATGCCTGATATAAACCAATTCGTAATTTCAAACGAGTTAACAGATTTTTTTCCAGTATTATCAAGCATATCAATTTTTATTTTAGTCTTAAGTGTGCCTTCAAAAACATTTTCTATTCCTTTATTTGCTGGGTCATCTGGCTTAAAGTGTTGGCCGTTATTCTTCATGAGGTTTGTTAGTTGGCCTATTGTTTTTGAATCTGCCACTGTTGTGACGGTTATATCACTCCAAGTTAAGATACCGGCTATCTTAGTTTGATGGTTTAAGATTTGATATGAGTTTTGAGTAACTTCAAAACTTGGCATCGTTACAGATTGAACAAGCCACATTTCTGTTAAAAGACCCTGTATTTTAAATCTGTATTTTCTTAAAGGATTAACCCCTGCTGTACTCCAAAAAGCCATATTATTGACCTATTATTGTTTTTTAAAGAACTCGGCTCCACCAGTATTGCACACTGCCCAGTCATATCGAAGGGTTAATTCTACTGTTTTAAGTTCATCGTTGCTGTAATCTAAATCTCCAAACTTTGCAGCTTTAATAAAAGCATTTTTCAAGTCCCATGTTTCTTTTGCATCGCCGTTCATATCAAGAACTTCAATCTTAACAGCGATAGCATTTTTAGATTTATCAATGGTTTGCTTGTTTATAGCAGATGCATCGCTGGATGGAATCAAGTATCCCATCTTTGTCAAGAGATCATTAAGCTTTCCAGCGGCATCTGGACTGATAGGATCAACCATATTGACTGTTACTTCCGACCAACTAACTCGTCCGGGGAAATAATATTTGTTATCCATATGATTATGTTCAACCTCTGAAACGTCAAACGAAGGTAAAGTACAAGTTTTAGCGTACCAAAGTGCCTCATTATCCAATGTTACCTTAAATCGATAATTTCTTTTCGCCTCTGATGTTTGTTCGCTCCAAAAAGCCATAATATGTTTCTCCTATGCTCATATATTAAGTAGTGTATTATTAAAATTCGATACCACTGCGTGTGATAATAAAGTCGATTGCAATAAATTCAATTGATTTAGTAGGTTTAATAAATATTTTAGCGTATAAGATATTTTGATCTTTTTCTGCGTCTGTCGTGGTTGTATCATCCAAGACAATCTTATATTCATCAATGCCAAATCTCGATTGAACGTCAGCCAAAATCAAATCGGCAGCAGTAGAGAATCTATTCCAAGTGGTTTGATCATTTTGATCAAACAAGACCGTGTCCGCCACATCTTTAATTTTCTTCTTGAGATAAATCATAAGCCTTCTTACGTTAACTCTATCAAGGGCTGAAGGTGTTGCTTGAAGGGTTTTTTGTCCAAATATGACAATTTCACCAACAGCAGGGAACCTAGCGATAGGATTAATATTTTTCTCATAAAGGTCATCTCTATCTGCTTTAGAAAGATTCTTCCAAGTTCCCACACATCGTGGGCCTTGATTTCCTCCAAGTCGTGACAAACCGCCGCGATTAAAACCAGCAGGAGCAAACCAAGGGCCACCAGAGTCAGCGTCTGAGAAAGCAAGGGCTCCAAGGGCACCAACAGAGGCGGGGGCTACAATAGTATTTCCATTTTCGTCAAGTGTATCTTTAACTCTGATTCTTGGGAAGTATGCAGCAGCATAGCTTGTATCCAGATCTCTAGTTAACGCTGTTGAAAGGACAGATGCAACGGTTCCACCAGTAGTCAATCTTGTTCCATTGTTTTCATATGATTCAAGATAGCCGTCATTCAGGTCAACAATGGCGAGAGCATCTCCTCTGCTTTCGACAGCATCGATAAGCTGATTAGATAGGCCCACATTTGTTAAGCCCGGAACACTAATAACATCGTAACGAACAACTTCTTCATCTGAGACCAAATCAATGGCTCTTTCAACTGAATAATTTGCATAGTGCGTAGATGAAGCGAAAGAGTCAAGAATATTGGAGTTTGAGAACGGATCAACTTGTTCAATGTCTAATCCATCAAAGCCGCCGAAGAAGGGCATAGCAAACTGCTTGACTTTATCGTCAAGAAGACTTTGAGACCCAGAAGCAGCCGTTTCAGAAACATTGGCTAGAGAGCCAGCATCTGTTCCATCGCCCTTTCCGTGAGACCCAGAAGCCCAAAAGAATTTTGAATCTATCTTTTGAACCTCATCCAAAGTAAATATAAATGAAGGCTCTGTGCTTGTATTATTCGATTCATGAATATCCAAACCCGCGCCCAAATAACGAATGATGTCAACATAACTCTTATCATCATATGTAGCAGAGGTATTTTTGGATGGAACTTTGTGTCTCAGACCTAACATATCACTCTTAAGCCAGTTTGCACTTGCTTTTGTATTGGCTTCTGAAAGTCTAAGTTGTGGGTAGACGAATGAAGCAGTAAGACGGGACACCGAAGCAGAAAGGAATCCGCCGAGTTGGGAACTTTTTCCGTTGGGATCCCAGCCGCCAGCGAGATTACTACCAGAACAATTTCCAATAAAATGGTGTGCATGTTGGGCATCTGATGCCGATAATATAGTTCCAAGGGGGTGCATCTCAGATGTTTTGGCAAATCCCTTTGGAGATCCGTTAGGACTAAGATAAGTAAATCCTTTAAGTTTTGCTGGGCCATGGAATCCCCATGGAATAGCATAGGTATCAGACAAGCCACCAGCAGATTTCAATGTATCTGCGAGTTCAATTCTAATATAACTTGATATATTTTCATAATCACCATACAAATCAAGCTGTTTTGTCCCAGTATTCCAAGAAGTATATTGGGTTCCAACTCTCTTGCCAACAAAGTTAGAAGACGCAATATCAAGATTTAGATTTGTATAAGTTTCAATAGCGGTGCCATCTTTGGATCTAACAACCAAAGAGAAAGATGAATTTGGACTTTTTGTGGTTCCAAATTTAAGATTTTCGATTGATGCATAAAAATTATTTTGAAACCATTCACCATCATGAAGAGATGTGATCTTAAATAACTTAGTTTGTGCAGAGGCAGTAAAGTTGCTAAGGTTTTCAGTTGGATTTGGATCTCTTGAGATAATCCAACCTGTTTTAGCTGGCTTTGCCGCAGATTGACGATCAACCCAGTGTGTAGAACCAGATATCAATGGAGCAATAAATGCATATTGATTACCAGCCGTTGTAGAATTTGTTGTAACATATCTCTTTACTGATTCTTCAAAGGTCTCTCCAAGGAAGTATTTTTTGATTTCTCCCGAAGCATAGTTGTTTGAATTAAGTCGTTGAGGGTTTGTATTAAGAACATTTCTAATATAACCGTCTGCCTGATCTGGATCGAAGTGAAAAGTCAACTCTTCAATAGGTGTTGCAGTGCCAAGTATTCCAGCATCATAAATATTCAACTTAAATGTTGCTGGTTGAGAAGCACCCGATATACTTTTAATAAAAGTTCCTGCTGAAGATGTTGTATTGGAATTATCTTCTGATCCTCCGAGAATAATACCGTCCAATGTGGCTACTGCGCCAGTCGTATAAAGAATAGCCGCCAATGTACCTGTAACATTGGTTGCAGTAGCGGCACCAGATGGAGCAACAAAAAGACCATAAGCAATTTTACAAGAGGCCGCTGTGGAAGATGCTGCACCACCGCCGAGGTTCCAACCGGCTTTAACATATCCAGATGCTTGATCTGGGGAGTCGCTTCCCAGCAATCGAACAAAAGTCACCGGGGAACTGTTTGATGCCAGCCAAGCTTGGGCAGCATAGGCTGCATATGTTGGAACACTGCGGTTTCCATCGCGCCACACATCAGCATCAGATGTTCCAACTCCAGCTTGTGGCTTTCCAAATACGGAAATGAAGCTATTCAAATCTCTAACCTTAATAGGTTGCATTGCGGGGCCTGATTTGGCTTGGCCAATCAATAGTAGGCCGTCTTCTTCTACTGGGCGGGCGATTTGACTTTGGTCAACTTCTGTAATTTCCACACCGGGGGAAATAAAATCAAAAATTCTAGGCATTAAAAAGTTCTCCTTTAAATTAATATCTCACAGTAAATAGTATTGTTTTAACGGAAAAACCTATTCTGTATAATCGTTATTCTTATCTTTCCAAGGCACTTTGTCTCCGACAATTACTCTCTCGTTCGTTATTACGGCGCGGACAGCATTTTCTCTTATTGTAACCTTGGGTCGTTCATTGTTATTACCGTCGCCAATTAAGTATCCAAGAACCTTTATTTGTATAGCGGTCTCAAACATTCTTTCTTCTTCAGCCATATCTTTAATATTTTTTGTTTCTGCAAAATCTGGCTGTATAAATGATTCGTACTTATAATTATTTCTTTCAAAAAAGAAGCTATTAATGTTTCCTGTCCTTGAAATAAAAGGGGTGACAAGATCATTCATTTGTTGTTGGTATTCCGTTCTCAAAAGAATATTATACATAACTGTGATATAACTTGGAACGGGAATTGTTATTTGTTGGTATAATATCTTTTTACCGGCGGGTTTGTCGGAAGAATAGCGACCAGTTGTTCTCGCATTATTGATTGCTTGAGAGACCAAAGTTCCTTTAAAATCTCTATGTTTTTTCTGATTGATTCTTCTATGAATTGTGACTGTTCCACCCTTATAATCATTTTCTTGGTAATAATGGGCTTGGAAAGCTCCCTTGAAGGAGGGATCTTTAGAAACAGATTCTCTATTCACAGCAATAATCGGCAATTTTAATCGATTATCAGAGTTCCTCAACTCTTTATTGTTTTTCAATTGATATGCTCTCTCTGTTCCTAGCCATATAACTGGAGTTGGCTTATGTCCGTCGTTTGTTGTGGTGTGTAGGTTCAAAGTATCTTTTACCCACTCATACATTCCCATATCAATGTTTTCTAATGTTGATGGTTCAAATGTTATTTCTTCTGGATTAACTGGCATTAAATAGACCGTCCCTTGCTCTTATGCATTCAGCAGACATTTCAAACTTGTGCTCGACTTGTCCGAAAAGGTGCTTTGTATTTGATAATTTTACTATCTCATAGTATTTATCTCCATATCTAACAAAATCACCAACTCTTACTTCAAGGTCTTGATCTTCGGTTAATCGTCTTCTATGAAATTTGACCGTAATTTTGGTCATTTCATCGACTGCAATATTAGACATGTAGTTCGTTTCTTCTCCTCCATACTCAACGAGAGCATATATGCGGATTGGAGGTAAAAAAGTTTTTTCTATGGCCTCACCATAAAGTGGATGAAAGTTTGTATGATCGATATCAATCGGAAAATACAATATTTGTTGCCCAACTACTCTTTCAATGATCTCGTCATTAACTTGTTTTACTAAATCTCGTTCTTTTTCACCGAGAAACAGTGGAGGAGGGGGCTGTGGAGGCTTTGACCAATCATCTGACATTCATTTACCCCACAAAAATCTTCATTGGAACGTTTTCAACCATTTTTTGAGCGTTTTCAGACATTTCGGCATCCGTTGCAAGAAGCTTCGGATATGTCAACTCATCCAACTGTGTTTTTAACTCTTCCCTTAGAGCAGTTTGCTCTTCTTTCGCTTGACCAAGCAAATCTGAAGAGTTTAGCGTTATATTGTCTCCGGGTATTGGGATTGCCCCTCCAAATTTGCCCCTTATTTGGCCTAAAGTCTCTTTAGATAGTGCAAGACAAAATCTCCTGATCCATTGTTTACCAATAGAGTTTATACTTGTATAGGGTATATTCTCATATGGTATCGTATTCATGTTATTGACACCATTTTGGCCAGCTTCCTCATCATCGGTCCATATATCACCGTCTTCAATAGTAAATCTAAACCAAAAATGGTCTGCCATGGCTCCTTCAACGGGAGTTGGAAAAAGCTTCAACTTATTATTAATAATTTCATAAGAATAATGAGAAGTCCTTGTATATAAGTGATCTTCATAGTTTATAGCTTGAGCTTTGTTTTGCCAAGAAGGAATTATCTGATAACTGGAGTCATCTGAGTATTGACCGTAATTTTGCATGTCTCCGACAACGTTGAGACCTCCATAATAGCCATAAAATCTCCACATTTGCTTTGGAGACACATAATATACCTGATGGACCTTTATTCTTTGATTACTAATCTTTCCATTGAATGGGCTACTGGCTGTTAAGGCCGAGGATTCGACTATTGCTTGAAGATCATAATCTTGCTGTTGATTTACTGTATTGATTGAAGCAGAATAAAATTCTTTTCGACCTCCGACCATCGCTTCGGATGAATATGCATCAGCAAGGCGAAAAGCGGTTTCAAAGGAGAATTTTGGGTATTTAAGGGCTAAGTTTTGGGTGCCAGTGGTAACCTTGCCTTTATGGTCAAAACTGGCCGTAGCGGCCCCTAGGGCGGCTCCAAGGCTATTCTTTGCCTGATGTATATTTACAAGATAAGAATACTCAAGACAAGCCTCTTCATAGTTGGCATATACATTGTCTGCTTTAAGTTCGATATCGAGTATATCTCCACCTAGCTTTTTATATGTATACGCAACTTGAGCAGCGGCACCTTCAAGAAATACAGAACTTGTATATGCTGAAAGAGGCAATGCTGCGAGAACATCACCTGTGGCTCCAGTTACTGGAAGAACAACTGCACTTTTAGTTGAAGTTGGTGTAAGACTTGAAATTGGCATTCATAAAACCCCCCAATCAACAATAAATAGTTACATTTAATGTAAAGCTACTATTGATTGGTTGTAGTAGTTTTGGTCTTTCTTCTTCGTTTAGATACTTTTGGCTTGGAAGCTGTTGTTTTCTTTGTTGTTTTATTTAAATTGACCTCGCATTGGTTTGCTTTTAATTCTGCTTGTTTTTTAGCAGCGGCTTCCATTGCGGCTTTTTTATTAGCTTCGACTTGGGCTTTAAGTCTTGCGGCTTTGGCTTCTTTCTCTTGTTGTTCTTTTAACATTTGAATACGAACAGAGTTCTCTTCTTGAGCTTTGAGTTCCGTTTGTCTTACCTCTTCTTCTCTGCGTTCAATGATTTTTGCCCTTCTTAGGCGTTGTGATTTTCTAGCCATTATAACTCCTTGATAATGTTGTAATTAGGTTCAAATCTCAAAAATTGGCCGGAAATAAAATTTGCGGAATTAAAAAAAGCCCACACAATGGTGAGCTTGATTTTATTATTTTGGAGATTAGGGATTAAGCAGCAGTGATACCATCGGCAACCCGTGTTGCGCCTTCCACATACCAAAGAGTTCCATCAGTCCAGAACTCAACCCAATCACCTTGTAAAACAGTATCTACAAAGGTAACTAAATCAAACGCGGTGCCCGCAGCAGCTTGCGGAACCATCACAGGAGCAGCAGCATCGCCGTAAGACAATATATGACCTACCATTTGATTAGCAGTATCAGAGGCATGTTGTGCAATGGTCACTGAGGCGGTTTCGTTGTTGACAACAAATCTACACCACCAGCCTTTTCCAGCATTCGCCAGCAAAGGCAATACCACAGCAGTTGCGGCTGCGCCTATAGTAAAAATTGTTCCGCAATCGGCAACCTCCACAGTTTTGGCGGTGGCGGTGAGGTCTTCAACCTTTTTTCGTTGGGCGGCGTATCTTCCTAGTTTTGACATATTAATGATCTCCTTAATATCTTTTGCACTTTTCAATGTGCGATCAATAGTAAATAGTATGGTGAAAAAGAAAAACCCCCGATGAAATAAATCATCGGGGGCATTTTTGTAGCATTGCTATTCTAAGTTAGATTAGCTAGCTCCGCCTTCACCAAGAAGTCCACGGACGATAACAAGACCGTACATATCAGGACGCACCATCTTCTTGGAATAACGAGTCATGACACCTTTACGGGGCACGAAGTCCTCAGTTCCGAAGATAGTCGGCGTGACTTGGAGAGGCACATAAGGTGCATACACAAATCCACTTTCAAGGAAAGAATTTCCTTTACGA
>Ga0098040_1001030_pt1 | contig 12549 bp, 18 predicted proteins | sample 7_EtaG_FD_75065 | JGI IMG/M metagenome (GOLD analysis project Ga0098040, IMG submission 75065) | Marine viral communities from the Subarctic Pacific Ocean - 7_ETSP_OMZ_AT15161 metaG | ecosystem: Environmental > Aquatic > Marine > Oceanic | place: Pacific Ocean | collected 2015-01-08
TGTCCTCCACATATAGCTGGGTCATTAGTCGAACAAACAAAGTCTGGACTTCTTTCAGACTTCTTATTGTTACGATTATCGTATACCATTTGTTGACACCATGGACACTTTAAATCTTCACGATATTTCTTTTGTTCTTCCACTTTTTCTACCACCTTATTAACCATATCTCCAGCACTATCCATACCAGGAGTTATGTCTTCTACATCTCCCATTATATCAGAGACTTTTTTGACTATGTCTTTTTCCTCTGTTAAATCTGGTAAGGTGATTGACTTTTCTATAAATTTAAAGTATCTATCAAGCTGTTCATTTGTCCAATAAGTTTTATCTCTATTGAATTTCATGACAGTTGCATATTGGTTTGCACTACCAAGTATTACTTTAATTTGTTCAGGTGTTACGTCCTTTAGCATTGCATTTATAGTTGTTGCTATAAATTCTACATCTTGCTTACTCATCTGTACCTACAATACTATCCATGATTGCATTCATAGCAGCAGTATCTTCAGGTGTTGGTTTGTTTTCTTTCTTACGTATGTCAACTTTTTCTACTTTAATATCAGCTTCTCTACCTGCTTCAGCAGATGCTTCTTCTTCTGTTTGTGTACTTCCAGACCATAGTTCTACACCAAGTCCGAATCTCATACATGCACGTTTGAATGCATCACTCTCTGCATCTTTTAAGTTTGTTCCGTCATTGAATTTAGTATTGTTAATTTTGAATGTATCAACATCTCCAAATCCTTCGTATGTTCCCATACCTTCTATAGTTATAGTACCTTTAGCACCAACTATTCTTTTAACTCCGTCAACACGTCCATATACTGGTTCACAGTGCCAACTGTAAACAACACCACTATCACGTAGTCTTTCTACATAATTTGCATGTGGTACATAATCTCCGAATTTTCCTGCTGGTGCTGGTTTTACCAACTCCTTAGGAAATGGTTTAAGTAAATCTTCTTTACTCATAATATATCCTTTCATATTCATTTATGGGACAGAAAATACTATCCCATAAGGGAAAATTTCTGTCCCTTAAACTCTTAGAATTTATTCTTCTTCTTCTAAAAGTTCTCTTAAATTAGTTACCCCTCTTGTCACAGGAACTAATTTAATTTCTCCCTGACTATTTTTTAATATAAAATATGGAGTGTCTCCAAGACCTGCATATTCTATACTTGTCAGTTTCCATTTAGACTTGACATTTATATCTGTCATATCCTATCCAATTGTTCTATACACTATCCAATTTTACCAAGTATTCTGCTGTTACGCCAGTACCTGGCTTACAAAATAACAACCATTGGGATGGTCTGCCCATACTTGCTAACTGTTCTAATGCATAAGTGTTATAACTTTCAGTACTTCCATTAACCCAAAGCCTAATATCATTGAGATACATAGTTGTTGGTGTATGGAAATGTCCAGCTATAGCGTAATCAAAGTCAGGCATTAGCTTATTTGCAGCTAATGTCTTCCAACCTTGTAGCTTTTTACCGAACCCGTACCACGGAAATCCACTAAATCCACGTACATTATCTCCATGCCATATGAAGAATCTGCATTTTCTACCTAAGTTAGCTATAGAAAACCAATGGTTATCTCCTGTACTGTCTGGTATAGTCCACTTTATCCTTTCTTCATCTCTATATATCATTGACATAATACGTCCTAGCATTCTGTCAGCGTTACTATCTGGGTGATAGTCTTTTCTATTACGTCCACCTAAGTGTCCATGATTCCCTATTACCCAAGTAACATCTACTTCATCAAAGTTAGCAAGTAATATGTCAAAGAATTTTGTCATTATTCTTGGTCCATCTAATGTCACTTGTTTATATAGACTTGAATCTATTAAGTGTGATTGTCCTGGAAATATAAGTTCGCCTTCTATTATGTCTCCAGCTGCGAATACAGCACACTTCTTTATAGGATGTGCTTTACGCTGTATGTTTGTTAGTTCTACCACTTTCTTAGCATACGCAACTACTCGCTTCTCAGCTACCTCTGTGTTGTAGTCAGGGGTAATTTTAGCTAATTGTATGTCACTAAGTACAGCAATAGCTACTTCTTCGTTCTTTTGCTTCTTAGTTATGATAGGTTTAGGAATCTTAGGTTTGTTCCATAAGTTTAAATTAGTTTGTACAGCTTCATATACAGCATCAATTAAATCTTCCTTACGATTCTTTGCTTTATCAAGTTGCTTAAGTAATTTAAGATTGTCCTTTTTTAGTTCTTGTATTTGCTTACTCTCTGCCTCTGCTAATAAGTCGTCTATATTTTTAGTCATTTTCAGACTCCAAATTTTTTAGATACTTTCTTATAGCAGTCTCAGATATTTTAATTCCAAAGTTTTCATCAAGTAACCTATGTACTACATATGGTTTTAAATGAATCCCGCCTTTAGTTACCCTGTCTTTCAAAGCAATCCAGAAAGGTCTAGCTTCTTTTGTTATTTGACTCTCAACAAAATTACTTCCACGCTTTCCATTTTCTGCTTCGATTAGCATTTGTTCAATGTCCATACAAATGATATTAGCAGAGAAAACTAGAATACAAGTTATTAAAAACGAATGTAAATGTATTACCTTACCTTACCTATCCCAACCAGACAGCACCTCAGACTAGCACTCCAGTCCAAACCATAGCTCAATAAAATTTAGATGGAAGAACCTTGCTTAACATAGGAAAGGAGAACTATGCACTGTTGCCAGTCACAAAGTTCTTCCTTTTGTATTATATCTTATTAATCTCTAAAGCGAATTGTTTAACTTCATCTATATCAGCAAGTCTTATTATGTTATTACGCTTACATATTTGAATACATTCTTGTAATAAGTTTATTTCATTACTATTGTATCTTCCAAATACGTACATATCTGATACCCATATCCTTGCTGGTGGCATCTTTGATAACCATTCTAATGCTGGTCCATCTACTAAGTTACCACCACCAGAATGTTCTCCAAGATATTCTTCAGTTGCACGTTTACCATCTTTAGCAATAATTCTTAAAGTACCTGTGTGTCCATCTGCCCATGTATTATGGTTATACATAGCTATTGTTACAGCTGGTACTTCTTCCATTATTTCTAAGATATCTTGACCACTAAAAGCCATAGAACCTGATGCATCTATTAATATAGTTCCACCATATGTTCTTTGTCTTTGTTTAAATATCTTTTTATCTATACAATAACGATTAATATACTTTGGATTAGTACCGAAATCCATAGGACGATATTCTCTTCCCCTTTTTATCTGTCCATTTAAATTTACTTCCAAAGGTGCATTAATAATTTTCATATCTCCCCAACGACCTTCATAACCATTACTATTTTTGTAATCCATAGGTAATTGTTTACCTTCAGTACGTCTATGAATTTCAGCCATGGTTCCAAATTGTCGTGCTTCTAAGGTCATAGTACTTTCACCTAATTCCTTGCCATCACCATCTTCGCCTTCACCTTCTTTACCATCTTTCATATTAGCCATAGCTTCTGCCTTCTGTTTAGCTGACATAGCCTCTTGTCTAAGATGTTCCATAACTTCTTCAGGTTTAGGTTCGTTATTAAAATCCTCCATTAATGCATGAAGTTCTTTAGCAACTTGTCTTGTTTTTCTATATGATGGTTTATAATATATATCTGTACCATAACTATTACGTCTTTTCTTTATTAATCTCAAATAGAAATGAGTAGCTTGTTGTCTACACCATTCTATTTGATGTTTACGTAATTGTGTTAAAGTACCTGAACTATTAACAGCTTTCCACATGTCTTGAAATTGTTCTAGTTCTAGACTGTCAGGTTTACTTTTATAATAGCCACTACTACTCTTCATATCATGCATGTTCCATGACATTGATAATAAATAAAGTAATACAATAAAAGGTGACTTTTCATATATCATAGTTAAAGCTAACTTTTCCGCTTTATCTGGACATATAACCCAATCACTTATACCCATTTCTCTTTGTGCTAAAAGATAATGAACACGCATTTCTTCTATAGCTTCAACAGTTATTTCAGATTCATCAGGTCCAAGTTTACCCATAGTTGCTGGGCTCCACTTTACATGTGCTAGCTCGTGTCTACGAACATTTTTGTCATGATAGTGACCACAATCATCACATGCATCTCCAAAAGGAACATACATTTCTTTTGACAAGTTAGATGTACGTGGTCTTTCACTATCCTTAAATACCTTCCAGTTAGAATCTCCTGAAACTATCTGTGGAAATGGTACTTTCTTATTCGTCTTCATCTTTTGTGCCTAGACTATTAAGTTCTGATTTATCTACTTCATCACTTAATAATATTGCATCTAATAATTCTTCAGCTCTATCTCCGAAGATTAATTGACCAGCTTCACGTTCAGTTAATCCTTTACCAACTAAATCAAAGAACTCTGCCCATGCTCTGACAGATAATCTTGATTCCATATCCATTGATAATGATGTATCTGATACTGTATTTCTCCAGCTTTCTGGAAACTTATCCAAAGCTTTTGGATGTATAGTATCAATATTAATTTTTACAGGGAACCTATCTTTTAACGCCAAAGGTAAGCTCTCTGGTAGAGAGTTTGTAGTTGCAATAACTGTAAAACCTGGTTCAGGTCTTACTGTTTCCTTGTTGTCATTGTTTAATGTCAACTGTGCAATATCTTTGTCGTCTAATATAGCGTGTAAGAATGTCATAGCATCTGGTGATGCGTGGTCAATTTCGTTAATAACTAACCTACCACCTGTACGCCATGCTTGGATAGCAATACCATCATGCCATTCAAATCCACCATCTGAACTTGGCTTGTAAAAACCTTCCAAGTTAGCAGAAGCTGTATCTTCTGTCATGGTTATTTGATAAACATTTGGGTTACCTTCCATGTTTAGTCCTACCTTTTTAGTAGCTGCTGCATATGTTTTCCCAGTTCCTGGGGGGCCATATAACAATACCCTGTCTGCATTTCCTATAGCTGCAGAGACTAGCTTCCAACAGTCCATGATTTATCCTTTCCTTCAATGGTTCTGAATCGACAGTAGATATCTATATCTCCGTCTGTGTTCTTTCTTTGTTTAATTTCAAATCTACCCTTCTTATGTAGATGTCTTATGTTTGTTTGTGTCATCTTTTCTATATTGGATTTGACACCTGATATCCAATTAGTTGTAGTGCCTATTATGTACCACTCTCCTGGAGTAGATAATAAAGTTTTTACTTTATCATCAGTTAATAGTTGTGGTTGTTTTCCACTTCTATTAGCTCCAGCAGTTGGTGGTACTGCTCTAACTATCTTCGTCTGTTTTATTGTCATCGTCTTCCTTTAACCAGTTTTCTATATCATCTCCTATATTTAACTTATCTTTTAATATGTTATTAGTACTTCTTTCCATACACATATCTCTATTCTTAGCTAATACAGCTGTTACAGATGTAGGTTCAGTAAGAAAATATTCTGTAAAGTTTTGCTCTCTAATCATAAATTCTCTAAAGTCTTTTATAACTTCAGGTGTAAAAGGAATTTGTCCTTCTTCTGATTTTTCTGCAATAACGTTTACATATGCTGTTATTGATTCCATTTTTCTAGCTTTATCTATTTCTTCTGCTCTTCTTATTGCGTCCATCATAGATGCTGCCATTACTGAATAAGTTGTAACCATAACGTCACTATTTTCTTCACTAGGTGCCAGTTTCATTGGCCCTGTGAATAGTTTTCTTCCTACTTCACTCATAAAGTATGCAAATTCAACGTGATATTCTTGGTCTCTTTCAACACTAACTTCTATTAGTGTATGATGTTCTCCATTTTCATTTTTATGTTCACAATCATGTTCTTCATGACCATGTTCTTCATTATTTTCCATATTCTCCTTTCAGAAATTTTCGGTGGAATCCCTGTGAGGGAAACGAAAATTTCGTTCCCCACACACAAGAAAATTTAGGATAGAAGTTTCTTTATTTCTAACCATTCTTCAGTGAGTTTGTCCATTTCTTTTGTCAAAACGTCCATCTCTTTGAATCCGATATATGCACCTGATTGAAAGAATCCAGTTAACTCTCTTATTTTTATGGTTGGTGTTCCACCTGACCATTTTCTCATAAGTTGAATTTGTGATTTTGTAACTCTTTTAGCTTTAGCTAAGTGTCCAAAACCTCTTTTCAAAGCAACTGTTTTTCCAGTAGTACTAATACCAAATCCTTTAGTAATACTTACTACTTTCTTTTCAGGTTTATTTATATCTTTAGATATAACAGCGTATGTTATTCCCAACTCTTCAGCTGTTCTAACATATTGTTTGATTTCAATAGATGTATAAGGTAAACCATGTTCCATGTTATGTAGAAATGATTGTCTTACAGCATCTATTTCATCTTTAGTTTCTAGATATTTAACAGGTATATCTGTTCTATCTAGTTGTCTATGTGCTTCATATCTATGCCATCCATCTAAGATTCGCCCAGTAGGTTTACCATTTCTAGATTCAACTATGATTGCTGGAAATATATCTCCATTTCTCATAGCATCTTTATAAATGTTAACCCTATTATCTACTAGGCTTGTTCTTGGATAGATGTCACTATCACATTCCAGTTTTGAAATGTTCATAAGCTCATCTGCTTTGGATTGTTTAATAAGTTTAGCCCTGTTTGCTAATACTTTACTATCAACCCTAGCTTTATGTGCTTTCTTTTGATTGGTAGACATTTAGTCCTCCTTTGCATTCGTGACTTCGAATCTCCCAAAAGAACCACCTTTTTGTGGTCTATAATCTCCGATACCTTGTTTCTTACCAGCATCAGAAAGTACTCTAGTTAAGAGTTCAAGTGTGCTTGTACCTTGTAAAGAGTTCTCCATGAGTTCTCTATCAACTTCAATTTTGAAGGATAGTTTCCATTGTGGAACTACCGGTCTAGCACGCATGATACCTGCTCTAGATACAACTACTCTTCGTTTATCGATAGTGTAGTTCTTAATAGGTCTGTTACTTGGTGACTTAAGTTCTAAGTCATCAACAGGCTCTATCATTATGCTGTTTAATACCGTCTTTAAATTAGTTCTACCTAATTTAAATGCTTTTGATGCTTCCAATAATGACGCTCTAACTTGAACTGAAGGAACTACTAAGTTCCCTTTATCATTACGATATGTTCTCATTTCAGCTTCGTCTTTATCGTTATATTTTTTGTTACTTCTAGTTTGTGTTACCGTACCAGTTGTAGCTCCCATCATTGCTGGGTTATTAAACATAATCCCTGGTTCTTTACCAGTGATTTCAAATGTATATACATCTACTGGAGATGTATAAGTTATATTTGTCATGTTTTCCTTTCTTATTTCTATTTATATTTGCCCCATCGTGGACGTGCTGGGAATCGAACCCAGGTTATATACGTACTCAGGGGAGAATATGTATAACTATTCCTATCACGCCCTATTACCTTACCTTGCCAGCGCTAACCTTACAATACCGGACCTCGCCATTGCGGAGCTTTCCGCACCTAGAAACCATATATATTAAGCAACACATAAGCCAATAAAGGTATCCCTACCTACTTATCCTTTTTCATCAGTGATAAGAACCTACATGTTGCTTAATACATATAAGTTCCTTAGCTATCCTTACCATGCCGGACAAAACCTCACCCTAGCTGACCCATGCCCACCTCAAATAAAAATAGCTACCTAATTTCGGTAGTTGGCTAACAGGGCATATATTTACCAACTCTTACTTTTAGGTAGCTAATACTTTAAATCTATTCTTCTTCTAAATAAAATTCAGAATAATTGTTATCGTATCCATTAGCTTCATCTTCCATTATTCTTCCTCTTGTATCCAACTATAGTGAACTCTTTCTCCGTCCACTAATATAAATAAATCTTTATCGTCTAAATTCTTGGGTCTAGTTCCCATGGTTGCCATGCTTTCTGACAATGTTGACAGTATAAATAATCTGTTTCATCATCGTAATCAAATATCCTTCCACAATCACATTTTTCTGTTACATAAGTATATTTACCTATGTGTGGCCATTCCCATTGTTCTTCGACAAAGATAGACTTCAGCTTGCTGAAGCCCTTTGAAAGAAAATTTTTCATTGCTCTTCGTCTTTATTAAGAACGTCTATTTGTTTTTTCATTTGATACCTAACTGCTTCCAATAACATAAAAGCAAATCCTTGTACTTTTTCATCAACAGAGTCATTAGATGCCCAAGTTTCTAGGTCAGCTAATGTCCATTGAAGTACAGTTTGTAAATTATCTTTATTTAATAGTTGCATATATTCTTCATCAATTTCTTGATTAGTATATTCCATAATTCCTTCCTTTTCTCTGCAGGTATTTCTACCTGCTTTATATTGCATTAATTTTACCGTCATAACAGCACGCTTGATATATATATAATTTTCCCTTTGGGCTTAAAGTTTATATCCCTAGCCACTCTACTTTCATATGACTTTCATATGTGGCAGGTTATTTTATATTATCCAAACACATTCGGCTACTGTATTCAACAGGTCTCTCGCGACCTGCTCCACCGACCTTCCCTTGAGACATTATCGTGACCGTGCTTTCCGATTACTCTGATGCCCAGATTTGGTTAAGAAGTTTGTGCTGTGCTATTTTATAAATAGCTTGTAACACACAACTATCCAACCATTTGCTTTCATTCCATTTGTGGAATTTTGCTATGTGCTACAAGCTATCTACAATTTTTATTATTGTATCTAGCTTCTCCTTTAAATTAAATATAAGTTAAGCAAGTTACTTGAGTATTAACTTAACTAAAGATAATTAATTTGGAAGTTTATTTAATTTGTTCGTAAAGTTCTTCGTCAATCATACCAACTATAGTTTTCATTAGTTCTAATTGACTAGTTAAAGCCTCACTTATACCTTTTATAAGGTCAAGCATAGCTTCGTTTACTTCCGATTGATTACAATCGTCCATTATTCCTCCTCGAAATATTGTCCAAAGTTTTCTATCCATAAATTCCATATATCAATAAATTCTCCAAAGAATAAATCGTTTTGAATTATTTCGTATTCTCCGTTAATATTTGTTGCATATATATCGAATAAATCGCCAAAGTTATGGATAATTTTATATTGTATAGATACATTATTTACAGTAAGTATAAATGTAACTCCGCCTCTATGTTTCGTATCTTCCTGTTCAGGAATAATTGTTAAATCTTCCATTACATTATGAATAAATTTAGGCAGATAATCCATTATAGCTCCTGCACTATATGTATTTATTTCCGTCTTCATAGTTCTCCTTATTTATATTATTTAAAATTTTTACAGATAAGGAGTAGCTGTGACTACTCCCTATCCTATATCTATTGCTAGATACTATTCTTCTTCAGAAGAATACTTAAAAGCATTATCTACTTTTGTAGGTGCTAACCATATATCAAGAATATTTAATTCATTCTTGTAAACAGTTTTACCAAAGCTATCAGTAAAGTTATTTGATTGAAGCTTTGCTCTAATCATTAACCTACCAAATGGTCTTGGTTGTTCTGGATTATGATTAGTCTTTAGGAAATTTTCAATTTCCCCAACTAATTCATTACCATATGCAACACAAGTTTCACTTGCTTGTTTATTGTTTCTACCGTCAGCAATAAATTTAATACCATTGATATATTTATTGCCTGTTTTACTAGAAACACCAACTCTTGGACTTCCGTCCTTCGTTACTGTAGTCAATGCACCAGTTAATATCACTTCATTTACTTGTTGAAGTGAACCTGAGTATTGTTTTAGCAATGTAGTTACCCTTTCTATTTCGTACTTATGTTTCCGAAAATTATTATTGTTAAAATCTTTATGGTCTGGACGAACAGACCCAGAGGGGTCTGTCCAGACCTTTATTTCAAACTCTATCTAAAGAGTTTGTAATTAATACATGTATATCTTCGTTTTGATATACAAATAGGTAATGATTAATGATTTTGCTAAGGTCGTATCCTCTATCAAAATCTTTAATTTTTTTATTGTTTATATATATTGAATACATACACTATCCTTTCCATATGTATTAACTAGACTTCTAACTTTGCAACCGTAATAAATTACTGGCGTAAAAGTCTAGATAATAGATACTTAACTATCCGCTTAAGTCCCATGTTGGATTTACTTGGTCGACTTGTGTGTTGGATAATTCTATATTGTATTTATATTTTTATTTTTGGACACAATTTGCCCTGAGGGGCAAGTGTCCAAAATCTTTATTTATTATAAATATTTACGATACTTTCCTAATTTAACTCCGTTAATTAGGAATAATTCACTATATACTTTGTATAAGTTTCGCCCATAAAATGGGTTACGCAAAGGTATTAACCAATAACCTATAGTAGTAATTAATTTATTCATACTATATAACTCCCTACTTCTAACCATTCTTTAAATTCTTTAATTAATACATTATAATTACTAACATATCTATCAATTTCATGTATATCATTCTCAATACATGTATCAATATCATAAATTAATTCTTTAAACTCTTTTACTTTCATATTACCTTTCTATAAATGGACACAATTTGCCCTGTGGGGCAAGTGTCCATTTACCTTGTTTATAGTATTTTATAGTGGTCGGCGTAAAGCCTCATTAACCTCTTACCTAACTTATTGTTAGGCAATCGGTGTACTATAAAATCTAGTACTATAAACTTATACATATTAAGTTTCAATTTTAGTCTCATATTACCTTTCTATTAATGTAATGGACACAATTTGCCCTGTGGGGCAAGTGTCCATTAATTATTTATCGTTCGTATTGATTAATAATAATACTTCTATCTAAAAAAATAGAGTAGGTCGCAACTGCGACCTATCTCTATTCTTTGTTAGGAAAACTGATTTACAGAGTATTTCCAATCACTCCGATACACTACACAAGCTTTAGCTTGTGTGTTGTGCTATTCCGCAAGGTGCACAAAGTGTGGAATCCCAAGTTTCCTTGGTATCCCAATCTTGGAACTTCTTAGAGAACCAAGATGTTACGAACTTAAAGTTTGTTCCTAACTTTTTTGTTTCCTTGCAGGAACGACACTCATATGTCTTAGACATACTTGCACCCCCCTTTAGGATATTTATATTTTTTTCTTAGGGACTATAAAAGCCCCTGTGGGGCGACATAGTCCCAAAAAATATTATATCCTAGGGGTGCATGTCTAACATATGTGTCGGCAAGGAACAAAATAGGAACAATAAGTTCGACATCTATGTTCTCTAGTTCCAAAGGGATACAAACTTGGATTCACACTGCACCTCGGAATATGCACTACATATAGTGTATCTGTGTGAATCTATACAATATTATGTTATGTCAATATTATGATTATATCCATATCAAAAGGTATCAATTTAATCTATATAGGTATGTTTAATTTGATATGGATATATATCATTGACATAACAATATATTGTAGAACAGAATCTTATTCTGTTCTTTTAAATTGGTAGGTAAGATGCTTTGCATCTTGTTCAACTCGTTGAACTCTTTGACCTACCCATTTAAATCTTTGTCTGTCCTCTAATTAACGTATGTAGAAAAATATATGCTGGTAATCTTTTGTACTTATAATAACATAAGTAGGGATTGGCATTTCGGACATAGCGGGCTATATAAAAAAAAGAGTTTTATTAGAATTTTTTAACAGTTCTTGGGTACTTAGTTTGTGTTTCTACTGTATCGTATGACCGATTCTAAGCTTTCTGACTCCCGATGCCAACTTTACCTGTGACTGTTTACTTGCTCCTAATGTTTGTAATATTTAACACACTAGCACTATACTAAAATCTACGCAACAATCTACAAAGGATTAGACTTATGCCGAATTTGATATGTTCAGCACCTAGCTGTAAGAAAAGACTATCAGGAAAACAAAGAAAGTTTTGTAGCACCCAATGTAATAAGAGAACCTGGGCTCAAACTAAGCGACATAACACTAAAGTTGAAGAGAAACCAATAAATAAAGACTTCAAAGCTGATGAGGGAGACTATGCAAGTGTACGTAGAGGCAAATACTATGAGGAATTTAGAACTTTATATGCAGAACCACTAGCTAATGGTGATGTAACAGTGGTAGGTGTAGCAGGAATTTTGGACACCAGTTCAGCAACTGTATCACGCATGCTCGCTGCCTACAAGGTAGACATAAAAAATGAGATAGCAGCCGAAGGATGGGAGGTAGACGAAGACTCTAAATCAACTCTTGCGAATTTTTCTAGCTTTCGCAATAAATACTTTGCAACAGAGACCGGGGAAAAATATGAAACTGCTGATTTCCATGAGAACTGGATTAATAGTATACTTACAGCTATAGAAGAAGGGAATGAATTATTAATATTAAGTCCACCAAGACATGGAAAAACAGAACTGTTAATCCATTTTGCAGTGTATCAAATAATGCTCAATCCAAACATCCGAATTATGTGGGTTGGTGGGAACGAGGACATAGCAAAGAATGCTGTTAGTTCTGTATTAGACCACTTAGAACAAAACGATAGATTACAAGAA
>Ga0098040_1001035_pt1 | contig 12523 bp, 17 predicted proteins | sample 7_EtaG_FD_75065 | JGI IMG/M metagenome (GOLD analysis project Ga0098040, IMG submission 75065) | Marine viral communities from the Subarctic Pacific Ocean - 7_ETSP_OMZ_AT15161 metaG | ecosystem: Environmental > Aquatic > Marine > Oceanic | place: Pacific Ocean | collected 2015-01-08
ATGGGAAAGTAAGAGATGCGGAACAGATCTTACGAACCCTTGACCGAATGATTAAAAAATACCACACATACCAAAGTGATAAATCAAACCCTAAACATCCGAAATAGTAACGTCCCCAAAGATGTGGCACGATCCAAGCCCAAAGAAACAGAAATGTTTAATTGGATGTGCAACCGGTATCCCCACCTATCTTTCCATTGGAATCCTACCAGATACAAAATTGATTGGGTTATTTGCGATCAGAGTCAGCCAATAGCTTGGATGGAGGCAAAGTATAGGGTAAGGTATAAACTAACGGATTTCAGCGATTTAGTGGTCAATCTGGACAAATGGATGTATGGTGTTGAAGTGGCGAAAAAGACCGGGATTCCATTCAGCATTGTACAGGCAGATGGTGATGGGCGTTACTGGACATTTCAAGCCCAAGAAGATGACATCACCACCGGTAGAATATTTATTAAAAGAGATGGGCGGTCTAAGTACCAGAGAGATTGGCAAGATTTAGATGTGTTTGCACATATTCCAACAGAATATTGGAAGAAAATTGATGGATAATTCAATCACTTTCTTCATTGACGGCAAACCAAGACCACAACAACGCCATAAAACTTCTTTTAAAAATGGCAGAATGTGGAATTATGATCCCAGTAAGAAAGAAAAGGCACAATTTAGCGTAATTGCCAAATCCTATGCCCCTAAATACCCCCTTAATGGCCCGATCACTATGGAAGTGGTATGTGCCTTCCCACGTCCCAAGTCACATTATGGAACAGGCAAAAATGAAGGGAAATTGAAGGAAAAAGCATCGCCCTATTTTTTTCAAAAGCCGGATCTGGATAATTGCTTGAAGTTTGTGATGGATGCCTTACAAGTTAATTCGATCTGGTATAAGGACGATTGCATTATAAACAAGGCAACCATTGAAAAGATATGGGCAGATGATTGCCAACCAGGTACCTATGTGAAAATAATAAAAAAGGATGGTTAGAGGGGGAGTAGTGAAAAAAAGAGAAGATGAAGGAAAATTACTTACAGGAGATGAAATATCACAAGATGAAGGAAATACTGATAAATATGATTTTAGTATAGCTTATTTGGATAAAATAGGCGAACCGATAGATGAAAATTTATATATGTACGAATCTGACCATAATGAAATTATGAGAACCTTAGAGGATATATTAGAAATAACAGATTTAAAAATAGGAGAAGAAGTATTGACTGATAATTTCTTGATTAAATTAAAAGAAAAGTGTTGGTGGATTAAAAATTTAAAATATAAGGATGGTTCACCATATAAATCAGTACATCTTCAACTTGTGTTTCAATCGGAATAAAGGAGAAAATACGATGAAAAAGAAAAAAAAGAATATCCCAAATAACTTTCGTGGGAAAGAAGATCTGTTCTGGAAGAAAATAGCAGATGGACTAAAAGTGTTTTTAGCATCACCATTTAAAGACAATGTTTAGTTCATTGTTTCAGATCATTGTGGATTTTGCGGATTGGTTTTTCACTCTCGCCATCGGAACATTGATGTTTGCGGTTGCAATGTTCATACTGGTGCTTGTTTGGTATGCCTTAGAAACTATAGTTGCCGGAAAATGAAAAAATTAGACTCCATCAATAAGGGTAAAATCGGTGAATTGGCAGTTCGAAAAGATTTGGTCGAATCCAATTACAACATTTATTTACCAGAATGTGATTCTGCACAAGTGGATCTCGTTGTTGAATTGGAGTCTGGTTTGATGAAGAGAGTGCAAATCAAATCCGTGTACGGATCTAGATCTAAAACGGCCATTGAGGTTAATACCCGGAAGTATGTGGGTACCGGAAGGGTGGATGTGATCGCCGTATATTATAATGAAATGATCGCTTATGTACCTTACGACAACCAGAAGTCACTCCAGTTAGCGATCACAACGGCACGAAATGGACAAACAAAGGATAGACATTGGTTCTATTCATACAAACGATTTCCGGAGTATAGTTAAATGAACGATACATTATTAAGAACAAAAACTTGCCGATATCTAGTAGTGGTTATTAAGGAGATGGCAAAGATGCTCCCTTCTAAACACCCATTAACTATGTTGGCAGTTAAAATTGCAAAGCAGAGTAAAAAAGCAATCAATAATAAACAAATGGAGAGATACTAAAATGGATGAAAACACTAAGGTGTACATTAATGGAATATTCATTAAGGCACATACATTCGCTAATGGCGGTCAAGTATTAAATGTCGGCATTAAGACGGATGAGTTTTGTGAGGAATTACAAAAGCACAAATCGGAATCTGGTTACACAAATCTGAAAATTGGTGAACGCCGGGAACCAAGCGAAACTGGAATTACACATCATTGTTCATTGGATACTTTCGAGCCGTCCAAGAATAAAGAGAAGAAGGCTCCGGCAAAATCAGAAGATGACGATCTGCCATTCTAATGCTTGTCACCAGTAAGAAATACAACCAACTCAAAGCCGAGTTTGACGAACTTAAAGTAAAGTACGAAGAAGAGTTAAACCACAATCTATCAGTATCTACCAAGATCCTTGAGATCATCGAGGGTTGCAAGAAGAACGATATTAATCGGATGGGCAATAGTAGGTTGGTTAAGCTAGTTAAATCGCTATTTACTTATGAGTAGAAACTTACATAAAAAAGGTTGGATACGATTACATCGGTCTATACTGGACTCCGATCTACATCCCCTAAGTGAGAATAGACCATTCACTAAATTTGAAGCCAAACTGGATATGATAATGATGGCTAATTATGATGATAGAGTGATCAAGGGAGTGCTAGTAGAACGTGGTCAATTCAGCCATTCTTATAGGTTTTTAGCCAAACGATACAAGTGGTCATTGGGCAAAGTTCAACGCTTTATTGACCACTTAATCGGTGATGAATTTCTCAGACGATCCGATACACAAACGGGTACAGGAACCGATACACTAAACGATACACTAAACGATACACCCCAAAACATTCTAAGTATCTGTAAATATGAGAGATACCAGAGTGGTGATTTAGAAAACGATACACCAAACGATACACTAAACGATACACTTTCCGATACACAAACGGGTACAAAGAAAAAGAATAATAATAAAAAAAGAAATAATATACCCGTTTTAGAAATTTCCGAAAGAAAAACAAAATTCACCGAAAAATGCAAGTCGTTAAACATCTTAAATGATCAGCAAACAGATGCCTTCATTGATTACTGGACAGAAACAAATTCTAATGGAAAAAAATTAAATTTTGAAATGCGTAAGACTTGGAATCTGGAAGGTAGGATGCGGACTTGGAAACGAAACGATAAGGATTGGAATTCGCAAGATAAAATCAAATCCAGTAACAAAACATTAAACCTAAAAGATTTTAAAGCAACAAATAGAGGCGAGTATCTAGTTTACTGCAATAATTCAAAATGCAGATCCTATGGTGATACATTGTTCGCCCAAAACATATTTGATGTCAGAGGAGGTCACAAGGCTTGTGGATCTGGTTATACGAATGTTAAACCAAAACATCAACAGGCTAATAATAACAGATCAAGGGATGGTTCAAATTCAACGATTGCGGAGTTAATGGATAACATTTCCCAAACCACAAACCAAAAGACCAATGAAAAAAACAAACCAAAAGCTAAAAGCCAAACGCAATCGAAAAAACGAAAGGAAGTATATGATTTTAAAAGTGTACTCCGATCTAATTAATTCACAAGAAAATCCGAGCAATATGTTAATGTCCAGATATATGAAATTGAAGAATACCTTATAAACATTATAACCCCGGCTCACGACTCCGCACCTACCACACTACCTCAATAGTGGGCCGGGGATCCCCTCCCCATATATTCCCTATGGGTTCCCTATGGGTTCCCTAAAAATATTAAATTACCCACAATCTCAGCTGAGTGGTCCAAGCAGCTAGGGACTAAATCCCTATATTTTGAGACTTGCGGAGTGGGTAAGATTTTGAAAATAGGGCAAAAAAGACCGATACTTAGGTATCCCTTACTTCTGGATCTGGCTATGAACGAGCATTTAGAGGCTATGTTTTTCCGTAATTTGTAAAAAAGTGGGTAAAAACGAATTATCTACCATATATGGTAACTCCACGTTGTAATAGCAAGACGAATTCAAAAAGATTCTGCTATGGATTATGCCCTACTGATTACACTATCAATAACTAACATCCTATCATTCTTCGCCGGTGCCCTAGTCTATCGTAAAGGGATCCGGGGAGATTCTATCGTTGGGGAAACTAGTCCAGGACAAGACTTGAAAGAAACTTGGGACGAGATCTGATGCAACTATTGATTGAAATACCAGATGCGAATTTTGCTAACGATGATCCACAATTAATTAAAAGCCTTATGATTATCTATGCGATGAAGAAAGGATTTCTACCGGAATTCGCTGAAGGAATAATTGCTTATGCCTAGTGTTACCTACACAACCAAAACTGGTAAGAAGAAGAAAAAGAAATTCAAGTACACCCCGAAAGGAGAAGCATCTGCAATCAAATACGCACAAGCAATGGACGGCTCTGTAAAACAGAAGAAAGCTGATGGCGTATACTAAGAAAGGTCAGACTAACAATCCGAATGGCAGACCAAAGGTTGCGATGGCTGAAGAGTTACGCAAAAACCCAAAGGTCAAGAAGGTGATCCAGAAAGTGATTGCTACTGCTTCTACATTGAATACCAAATCGGAACATCCACAGGCAATGAGTTGTGCCAAAGTTTTGATGGACAAATGTATACCTTCCTTAAAAGCCCAAGAAATAGACTTAAATGGTGGGATGCAGATCCAGATGCCACAAATTGTAATTAAGAGTAAATAAGCGTGGATAAGAGCCAAATAGAACTAATCCTTAATGAAACACAAGAGAAGTTTGTGCTAGATGATTCATCTATCGTTGCAATGTTTGGCGGATTAGGGAATGGTAAGACTTTTGGCGGATGCCTTAAAGCTATTCTACGGATCTTGGATCCGGCACATCCACCACAATTAGGACTACTGGCTAGACAAACATATCCAGAGTTAAGAGATTCTACGCAGAGAACATTTTTTGAGATCCTACACCTCATAGGACTTTTGCCGGGTATTCATTACGAGTACAAAAAACAAGAAAACAGGTGCATTTTTAATAATGGACACGAAGTAATATTCAGATCACTCGATGATCCGGCAAAACTTTTAAGTATAAACTTGGGTTGGTTTTATATTGATCAAGCCGAGGAAATTAATGAAGATGTTTACCTAACTCTTCTAGGACGATTAAGGGCGGTAGATAAGCCACAGGGATGGATGAGTGGTAACCCATTAGGGCACAACTGGATCTGGCGAAGGTTTATCAATGATCCGATAGATGGGCACAAGATCTACAATGCTCCTAGTGATGAGAATTCAGATAATCTACCGGATGGATATATTGAATCGCTACAAAAGAATTATAATGATATCTGGGTGAATCGTTACCTGTATGGATCTTGGGATGCGTTTGAGGGGCAGATCTATCCAGACTATGATGATAGGGTGCATATTGTACCAGATAAACAACTACCTAGAGAATGGTCTAGGGTTATTGCTATTGATCACGGAAAGACTAATCCAACTGCGGTCTTATGGGGTGCTATAGATAACGATGATTGCTTATGGATCTACCGGGAACACTATGAAGGCGGTAGGGATGTGGATTACCATACCAAGATTATCAAAGCGTACAAGGATGAAGGATTAGATGAGGTTTATCTGATTGATCCGAGTACCGGTGCCGGTAAGAAGGATGATCCGGAGACTATTGGCAACAGATACAGGCAGTTAGGTGTACCGGTGGGTGGTGCTTGGAATGATGTACAGGGTGGTATTGATAAGGTCACAGAGTATTTGAAGAAGAATAAGTTAAAGATTATGAGATCTTGTGTAAACACGCAACGAGAGATCATTAATTACCAATGGGAGCAACCAAGTTCATCTAGGGTGGATCTGAACCAACCGGAGAAGCCACTAAAGAAGGATGATCACGCAATGGACTCTATGCGATATATGGTGGCATATGCTTATGACCGGGCACCAGTTACACCAAGAAAGATGCCGGAAGAGAAGTTTATCGAGTCTATTATTTCAGAACCTTTACAAGAATCAGCAGATTGGAGTGACATCTAATGGCATTAATGAATGACGTAACAACAACATTGGAGTATAGTGATCCCGGAGCATTGGAGAAGATCTCTGACTCAGCAGATCATATTGCTAAAGTTCGGCAATGGTTTGATGCGACCAAGAAGGCAAGGGAGCAGAAAACAGACCGGTGGCGTAAGAATGAGAACCTATACTTCGGCAACCATTGGGGTAACTCTGCACCCGGTACCAGATGGCAAACAAGGATGGTATATAACTTCCCATTTAGTGCAATAGAGACAATATTACCTATTATTGGTGACTTTATGCCGGTGGTAGATATTATGCCAAAGCAGTATAACGATATGTTCTTTGCTGATATGATGCACAAGCGAGTACAACAGATCGCCCAGAACTGTAATCTATATGAAAAGATTTTATTAGCAGTAAAGGATAGTCTCCTATATGGCAATGGATTTATAGAAGTATTACCAGAGTTTAAAGATGGTGTTTTCACCGGCTTAGATATATCGGTTGTGGATCCTTTTGTTGTCCTCCCAGAACGATATGCAACCGATGTAAGCCTTGAAGATGGTCAATACTTCCTATTTTGTGTTCCGATGCGAGTTGATGAGATTAAAAAGCAGTTTGATGTAGATGTTAAACCAGAAGGTAATCTGGATGACTACAGGGCTTTCCAGATCGAAGATGGTGATGACTATTACAATGATCAATCCGGTGTAGATATGGCATTGGTCATTGAGTGTTATTCCAATGATGATCCCGAAAACTATCCAAATGGTAGGCATACTGTGATCGCCGGTGATACGCTACTGGTTGATGAGCCGTTAGAGTTCTATCGGATGCCGATATTTATGATCAGTAACTACAAGTCTCCGCATCAATTCTGGGGCAAGGGTGAACCAGAGAATGTCCGTACTATCGTTAAGACAATGAACGAAACGATGAGTGCGATTGCAGACAATATCAGACTATCCGGATTCCCGGCACGGAAGATTACATCTCGGGCAAAGGCTAAAGCAGTAAGACCATATACAGGCAGACCGGGTGAGGAGATATTAGTTGATGATCCAAGCGATGTAACGTGGGAGCAACCACCTTCTATCCCGGGTTATATACAGAATTTTATTAGTCAGAATTCTATGTTTATGGACTCGATCACCGGTATCCAAGATGTAACACAGGGAAGGCAACCAACTGGAGTGAAATCCGGTAGGGCGATTATGGCTCTGCAAGAGGCATCACAGACAAGGATCCGGTTCAAGATTAACTCTGAAATAAAAAGATTTGTCCGTGAGATCGGTGAATATATGGTCAATATGATCCAGATATATGATAGTGAACTATCTCAGATACGAGAAAAGAATATCGAAGGGGAGTACGAGTTTGTCCAGTACGATCCACAGGGCGTATATGATGTTAATGGCAATCAAGAAGGATCACCGGAGTTTGATCCAACGAGTGCTAAGACTCTAAGGGATAGTGAGTTTGATATTGAGGTGGCTAGTGGATCAAGGTATCCGGGTGGCAGATTAGCCAAAGAAGAAAGGGCGTTGGAGTTATTCCAAGCCGGTATATATGGGATTGAGGATGTTGTTAAGGCATTAGATGAACCAGATAAGCAATCTATTATTGAAAGATTTTACCAGAGAATGAGTGCAATGCAAGGTGGTGGTGAAGAACAGGCACAAGCCGAAGCGGTTAGCGAAGAATTAGGTGCCCTTGTTCAACAAGCCAACCAATCTGGGGTAGGATCTGAAGATGAAGCGAATTTGTTTCAGGTATTGATGCAACAACCAGAATTATTACAGGATCCAGTATTACAGGAACTAGATCCGGCTATTATGGAAAGAATTAATCAAGTAATGACTAACCAATCTGCGTCTTAATAGACCAACAGGAGTTTAATTATGAATGAAGAAGTAAAGACTTACGATGACATCGAAGTGTCTGAATCAGAAGTTTTTGATACACCGGAAGGTGGGGATGAAACTACTACTGATCAACAGGAACAAAATGTCGAAACGTCAGAGGAGAGTACAGACTCTATAGAAACATCTGACACCGATTCCGAGGTTGTGGATCAACCAGAGGAAGTGGAAGAGCCGGTATATGTATTCACGGATGATGATGGCAATGGTTTCACAATGGATGAGATCAATGCTTGGCGTGATGACAGTAATAACAAAGCAAACTGGCAGAAATCCAATACTCAATCCGCACAGGAATTGGCAAGTAACGAAAAAGCAATACAACCATTTCTCGAATTTGCTGAAAAGGTAAGGGGTGATGATGAAAAATTAATCCCTGTACTGGAATATGTTAAAGATGAATACGGCGAAGAAGTAGAGCAACTTTTTAAAGACTCTATAGCGATAGATAAGGAAAAGGTAAAGAATCCATTTCAAGATGAATTTGATAAGGTTGTTGCTGAAAAAGAGGAATTGGAAGCGAGAGTCAAATTTGATGGTCTGGTAACAGATTTCTCAAAGAGTTCCGGGCTGAAAGGCAAGAAACTTGATGATATTGTCGAATGGACTACTTCCCATTTTGAAGATACAGGAAGGTTGCTCTCATTTGATGAGGCTCATAAGATCCTTCAAGCTGATAAAATGGCTGAAGATCTGAAGAAAAAGAAGCCTTCCCCACCAACTAAAGTCAAAAAGTCGCAGGGTGCAAAGGGTATAACAACAAAACAAAGCCCTTCTAAGTCCGGCAACTATGACGAAATAGATGTTTCTGGATTTAACCTCTTTGGTTAAGTCTTAATAAAACCTAATAAGGAGTCCTTAAATGGCTACAAACTCATTGGCTAGTGTAACTAGTCTAGAGGCTCTTATACGCACAAAGTATATGTCTGTACTATACGACAATATTTTCGTTAAGAGTCACCCACTTTCCGCTATCTTGAAAAAGAAAGCAAAAACATATAATGGTCGTGAAATCGGCGTACCACTAGAGTATGCAGAAGCCGGTTCCGGTAATGTCAAATGGGGTGGACAACACGCCTCTGGTGACCTTGCTCCGGCAACTACCGATCCATTTGTAATTGCTAAGTACACACCAAAGATGCTTACTGGTACTCTTCGTGTTACTAAGGAAGAAATGTTAATGATGAATAGTGAAGAAGCAGTTAAAAATGTTGTTGGTGCAAAGGTGAAGAACTTGCAGAAAACCCTTGAAAAAGAGTTTGCTTCAAATCTCCACGTTGCATCATACACTTCTAACGCTTGGTTAAACCTTAAATCAGTAATTAATAAAATCTCTGGTAATAGTCAAACTGAATCCCCGGTTATTGGTGGAATTGCAGTTACTACCGATGGTTCTGGTGATTTTACTGCCGGTGAATGGTGGCAGTCTCCAGTTATTGATGGTGAAAAGTTAGAACAATCAAGTGCAGTAACATTAACAGAAGATATGTTGCTTACTTCAACTCACGCCGCTTATTTTACTAAGTTGTTGGCGAGAGGTGTTGCTAATGCCAGAAAGCAAACTGGTGAAGATCCTAAAGTGATTCTTGTGACTCAATTTCAGTTCGATTTACTTGAACAGATAATGGACCCAAGAAAAACTGGTTCTAAGATGAATGAATATATGGGATCAATGGGCTTTAAGTCTCTTGATTTTCGTGGTATTCCTGTAGTGGCTGATAATGACATTGTTGTTGCCAGTAACAAATCTTCAGTTTATTTCGTTAATACTGATTACTTGTATCTGTTCTTCAATAGCGGTGCCAAGTTTACTGCCGGGAAATTCATTGAGTCTGAAACTTCAAACACTTGGAGTATGAAGGTTCATACCTATGGCGATATGGTTGCATCTAATCGTAAAGCACATTGCAGAATTGATAACGTCTATTCTGATAGTTCTTACGTTTAGATTCATTTCTTAACTAAAAATCATCCCCCCGGTCTTTTTGTGGTTGGGGGGGTGATTTAATAGGGGATAAATATGACTACTGCTAATATGATAACCTTACTAGGTATAAGGCTTGAGGATCCAAGTAAAGATCTTTTTACGGATACAACCTTATATTTAATGATAAATACTGCCCAAAGGAAAGTGATGCAGTTGTTAAATGGCAATGCCCTTAACGATTTTCAAGCGGTAGACACCAATAATACCAATTCACTTGACTCAGATTTGGATGAAAGATATGTGGATATCTCCAGTATTAGTCCGGCACCATTTGGAGGTGTTCACGGAATACAGGGCATAAAGAAGAATAATTCAGACACTTGGTACACTAAAATATCATTTCATCAGTATATGGATTGGTCTAATGGGAGTGTATCAATGAGTTATCATAACCCGGTGTACTGGATCCGGGGATCAAAAATTTATATCAGCGAAAATGATTCGATTGATGTTTTTTATACCAAAAGTCCAACGGATGTAGCGAATGGCACAAACTCTGATTTTAACGAGATTTTTCACGATGCGATACTTGAGTTGGCTGAAGCGGAATGTTGGCGTACTGCTAGAGAATTTGACCGATCTGGTGATGCTGAATCAAGGGCTATGGGGATGATTTCAATACATAATGCAAGTACACCGGCTATGGATCACTATTCCGGATCTGTTCCTTATGATACAACCGGGGATCTGGTTGTTATGCAACGAGTGACTAATGGCTAAACTGCTTGATATAACTGATTTTAAAGGGATTAAAACCAATGCGGATGTAGAGGATCTTGATTCTCAAGTTGCACAGGCGATTGAGAATCTCCGCTTTGTTGATGGTAAACTAATCAAAACCTATGGCGGTGGTACTCCAAGTACGATACCGGCATTTGATTTAGATACTCTTAATTCTGCTACATTAGGTGGGGATACAGACTATGAGGTATATAATATATATACTTTCATATCTGATAAAATCCCAACGCCTACAAACGATGCCGGGGATGGTTATAAATATTTATTAGTTCTAATAGATACACAATCCCAACTAATGAAACTAATCTGGTGGGATGAAGAAAGACCAAATCCAGATACAAATGGGGTAATAACCTTTTTTTTCCCAATCCGTTCCGATTCGATGATACTTAAAACATCTAGTGAACACAAATTTGATGATGCCGGAGATTCAAGCGGTGGACATTATGCTTTGATACAGGATTTGAAGTCACCGGATGGAACAAGTTTGATACATTCTGGCATTACACCCGCCGGTGTATATGATATTCCAGAATCTACAGGGAGTACGAAAATACTTCATATGAATATATCATCCGGGCCTTCCTATTGTAATGCAAAATGGCTTGGAGATGATGGGTTACTTAGACCGGTAGAATATAGTAAAACGTCTTTTGGGGGTGTAGGTGATTCCGGAAGCGAGGATGCAGACCCTATAGATAATAGCACCGGAATGTATCAAGAAGCTTTTAATTCCTATGGGTCAGCATCTATGTCAGATGGTAATTATATTATTGATTTTGCAACGTATTGGAAAAATTATGATAATGATTCAAGGATAAGAGTAAGGGGTCTCAATGGCTCAACATCTTGGGCTGATTTAGACGAAACTATATACAATGGACAAGTATCAACAGATGATGTAGGCACCCCATATATGATAGAGTTTGGTGGTGCTATTTATGTTGCATTTGGGGATGGTACCACTCGATATTTATGCAAATATACATACTCAGGTGGAGACATAACTGAAACCGAAATTTACTCTAGTACCTCGAATTGGATACAAACGTTTGCTAAACACCCGGGCCTTAATTTTTTTGTAGCCGGTACGAGTAATGGTAAAATATTGCAGATTCAGGAGAATGGTACAGTTTCCATAACTAATGCAATCGGCCCAACAAACATACAAAAGATAGCAATACAAAAAATACCAACAGGGCATAGAATATGGATGCACAATCGTGCAGATGATTTAAGATATACTAATTGGACAGGGTTAGCAATGTGGTCTACGCTGACGGGAACTAGACCAAATTCAAGTGAACTTCCTTGGGATACTGCAACCGATCCCCGTCCTAAATACATAGAAACAATTAGAAATGTATCTGGTGGTACTTCGGAGCAATTAATCTTTAATTGGATAGATGAAACAACTAATTCATCTGATCCCACTTCCGTGTATCACGCATCACGCCATAATGATAATTATAGTTCACATTGGACAAGTACAACGGCAGTATTTGGGGCTTTACCAACAGGAGCCGACAATTATACTGAAAATGGGGTGGTAAGAGATTTAAAAAGAATGGGGCCGACACCCACAGGGGAATCATATTTATATTTTACTTACAGGTATTATGTACCTAACTATCCAAATGACACCGATACCTATGGCGGTTCCATATACAGAGTGGGGGAGGATACTAATGAAGATTCTGTCGGATCGGC
>Ga0098040_1001043_pt1 | contig 12477 bp, 15 predicted proteins | sample 7_EtaG_FD_75065 | JGI IMG/M metagenome (GOLD analysis project Ga0098040, IMG submission 75065) | Marine viral communities from the Subarctic Pacific Ocean - 7_ETSP_OMZ_AT15161 metaG | ecosystem: Environmental > Aquatic > Marine > Oceanic | place: Pacific Ocean | collected 2015-01-08
AGTAGAAGTTACTTTACCAGACAAAGAGAAAGAAAAAGCTTGGATATATGTAGCTGGACCATTATTATGGCAAAAATCTTCTTCATTTACAGAGGTGCCAGACCAAGATTGGTTTTCGCATAAAACAGGATTATTAATAGACAGGGTTTATGAGCAAGACTACCAAAAAGAAAAAAGATTTATTTAATATAATTCCTCCAGACCTTTCTCAAAAAGAAAAAGCATTAGAGATAGCAAGTAAAAATATTATTGCTTTTGGTCAAATGTTTTTACCTGAAGACTTTATGAAATCAACTCCTGCTCCTTATCAGTATGAGTTAAGCGACTTATTGTTAGGTGATGAGAAAAGGGCTTGTATTATACTTCCTCGTGGTCACGCAAAATCAACATTAGCTAAAACAGCTTTACTTCACAAATTATATTTTAATCCTTCTGGTAAGAAAGAATTTATTGCTTGGGTTTCAGAAGAGCAATCACAGGCAATAGACCATATTAAATATATTCAAAACCACATTGACATTAATCCTGCGTTACAATATTATTTCGGAGACTTAAAAGGAGATAAGTGGACAGAAAAGGAATTTACTACATCAAGAGGAGACAGAGTTATTGGAAAAGGTACAAATCAAAGGCTTCGTGGTCGTTCTCAATTGGGATTAAGATATACTAAAATTATTCTTGATGACTTTGAATCGGAGTTAAATACAAAAACAGTAGATAGAAGAAGAGAGATTAAAGAGTGGGTTATGTCTACAGTAGAGCCAGCTCTAGAAAATTCAAAAGAGAATGAAGGTTCAATTTGGTTAATTGGAACAATTGTTCATTATGATTCTTTTTTACAGACAATATATGACGGTCATTTAGAAGCTGAAAAAGATAATAGAAGATATGCTTGGAAAGTAATGTATAAAAAAGCTATTCAAGACGATGTTCCTTTGTGGCCAAGTTATTTTAGTAAAAAGAAATTACTTGATATAAGAAGAAGATTCTCAGATATGGGTCTTGTTCATAAGTTTGCTCAAGAATATTTGAATGAAGCAAGAGATTTAGATTCTGCGAAATTTAAAATAGATAGAATAAATTATTATAAAGGAGCTATGGAGTCTAGAAATGGTTTTAATTATATGATGATAGACGAGTCTGCTATCCCTGTAAACGTATATATGGGAGTTGACCTTGCCTACGAAGCTAATTCTACAAGTGACTTTCAAGTAATTTTAACTATGGCTATAGACAAAGATAGAAATGTTTATTTAATAGACTATTACAGAGAAAGGTCTCCTTTATATGATATGCCTCAAAGAATTTTTGAATATGCAAAAAGATTTAATCCGGTTAGAAGGGTTAATGTTGAAAAAGTTGGAGCTCAAGGAGTTATTAAAGACTATGTAAACAAATTAATTGGAAAAGATAGAAGGCTTGCTCCTGGATTAGCTAAAGGAATTAGGCCTCCTGCTGGTATAAAAAAAGAAGATAGGATAGAAGCTTTGCTTTGTCCTGTAGTAAATTCTAGAAAATTATTTATTAAAAAAGAACATCAAGAAATAATAGATGAAATGTTTCAATTCCCAAAAGGAAAGAACGACGACTTGTTGGACGGTTTGTGGTATGCAGTGCACACTGCTAAACCTCCCAAAAGCTCTGCTATCGACATAGATAAGTTTGAAGACAGAATGAGTAAAAAAGACGAAAACTTATCATCTCAAGTAATATCCTGGATTACTGGTCAAAAAACTTAAAAATGTATTGACAATAGCGTCTAAAAGTTGTTATTTTAGACGTAAAAGTAAATTGGGAGAATATTATCAAAAACGACGAATACAATAACATAAGCAAACCGCAGATGAGTCGAGACCTTTTTAGACGATGGAGCGACGCAAGACAGCAATGGGATGTAGAAGCAAGAAATGCGGTTGATTTTGTTTTAGGTAATCATTATACAAAAGATGAATCGAATGCTTTGGCTTCAGTAGGTCAAGCAGATTTTGTTATTGATAGAGTTTATGCAGCAGTAGATAAGTTAAAATCTCTACTTACAGCAAGACCTGCAAGGTTTAGCACAATAGGTAGAGAAGATTCTGATAACAAACTTTCAAAAGTTTGGAATACTATACTGGAATATGTTTGGGACATATCAAAAGGAGATAGTGTTTTTAAGCAGGTTGTTCACGACTATGCTGTTCAAGGAGTTGGGTATATGTATGTATACATTGACCCAGAAGCAGATTATGGTAGAGGAGAAGTAAAGTATAAAAACGTAGACCCTTTTAGGGTTTATGTAGACCCAGCCTCTAGGGATAGATATTTTGAAGACGCTTCTGGGATTATTTTGTCAACATTTTTAACAAAAAATCAATTGTTAGATACTTATCCAGAGCTTGAAGAGTCTATTGATGATATAGAGGTTGGTCCTAGTAGTTTATATGGAGAAGATTACCCTACGTCAAATTTAAAAAACACTAATACTATATTTACCCCAGCTGAAGCAAAATCGTTGGATTATCAAGAAAATCATAAATATCAAATACTTGATAGATTTTACAAACTTAAAGTTCCTTACTATAGATTATTTAATACTTTACAAGGAACAGAAAAAATTATAAATGACGAAATATATGCTAGAATATTAGAAGACCCTGAAACTATAAAAGCAATTGAATCTGGTTCAATTGAAATAGAACAGGTTATGCAAACAAGAATTGCACAATGTTGTAGTGTAGGAGATGTTTTATTATTTGAGCGTGTTCTTAATACTGATACGTATCCAATTGTTCCTTTTATGAACATTTGGACTAACACTCCCTATCCAAAGTCAGATGTGAACAAGGTTAAAGACTCTCAAAGGCTTTTAAATAAGTTATTCTCTTTGACCTTGTCACACGCTCAGTCTGCAGCAGGATTAAAATTACTAATCCCTGAAGGAAGTGTTGACAATATAAGTCAGTTAGAAAAAGATTGGGCAAATCCAAATGCTGTTATTGAATATAATCCAGAATTTGGAGAGCCACACTACCCTCAACCAGCTCCTTTAACAAGTGAGTTTTATTATTTAATTGATAGGGTAGAAAAATATATAGATTTAAATTTTGGTATTCCAGAATTACTACAAGGATTCAAAGACCAGGCACCTGAATCTGTTAGAGGTACAATGCTTTTATCAGAAATGGGAGAGTCTAGAGGAAAATCAAAATTAAGAGATATTGAAATGAGCTTAGCTCAAGTTGGACAAGTAATATATAACTTAGCAAAAGACCATTATAAATATGAAAAGACTTTTAGAATTGTGCAACCGAACAATGATTTAACTGAATTTTCAGTTAATGCAAGATTGTACGATGACACACAAAACGAACTAGCTACGATTCAAAATGATATATCTTTGGGTCAGCACGATGTTCGTATAATATCAGGCTCAACTTTACCGAGCAATAAGGTAGCAGAATACAATATGTACCTTGATGCTTATAAACTTGGGCTGGTAGACGATGTCGAGGTTTTGAAGAAAAGCGAAATCTTTGACAAAGAAGGTGTTCTTCAAAGAAAGAGCCAAATATCGCAAATGCAACAATACATATCACAACTTGAAAATCAAGTAAAAGAGCTTAGTGGAGACCTTCAAACAGCTAGAAGAGAAGCAGTTGGCGCTCGTCAAAGAGTAGAAACTGAAAAATTCAAATCACAGCTGAATGAAGTTCTTGAATCGTCTAAGTCAAAAGAAAGAGATAAGATAAATGAAATGTCGCAGATGGCAGATGGTATGGCAAATTCTATTTTAGAAGAAGACAGGCTAGAAAAGCAAAAACAACAACAATCTGGTTAAGCGTTTAAAAACGAAATCAGGAAGGAGAAAAATATGTCAGAAGAAGTAAAGGTTGAAAAACAAGACCCAATAGTGGAAGGCGTAGAAGAAGTTAATGGAACTATTTCTATGGAAGAACCACAAGAACAAGTTGTCGAAGAAGAGATGACTGAAGTTGTAGATTGGGAACAAGAAGCTAAAAAGTTTCAATCTATGTACGACAAAAAAACTGTTGAGTTAGATAGACTCAGCGAGGATACCGAACAATTACAACAGTTAAGAGGAGCGCTTGAAAACAATCCTCAATTAGTCGACAGCATAGAGAAAACACTTGTTGGAGAATCTCAGTCAAATGAACCTGTACAAAGTGCAGAAGAATTTGACCCTTGGGACGCATATCACAAGCCAGAATCATCATCTTATCAATATAGGGTGGCGAACGAACAAAAGCTTGTGCACGATACAGTAGATAGAGAACTTGCCAAATTAAAAGGTCAAATGGCGATGAGTAATTTAAAAACTGAATTGGTCTCAAAGCATAATCTTAATACAGAAGATGCGAATGAATTTCTTAGTTTTGCTACTACACCAAAAGCTGACCTTCCAATAGAATCCTTAATTAAGGTATGGAAAGAAAGCAAAGGTCAAGGAGCAAAAGAGAATGTAAACAAAAAAGCTGTTGAAAGGGCTAAATCAATCCCTAAACCAGCTGGTGTTTTACAAGGCGGAGACGCACCTCAAAAGAATGAATCGGACCAAGTTTGGGATAGAATTATGGGCTCGTCAAGCCGTGGCAGGTTAGCTAAATAGAAAAATAATAGTTAACTTAGGAGATACTAAAAATGGCTTATAATCAGAATACATTAAAACAATCTGATATCAGCGTTTCTACTAGTAGCATCAGTGGATTTCAAAATCCAGACCAAAGAAAGTTGTATGATTTTTCTGACCGAGTTGCAGAACTTATGCCAGAAGAATCACCTTTTTTCGTGTACCTAAATAAAGTTGCAAAAAACCCAGTGGATGACCCTGTTTTCCGTTTCTTAGAAAACAGAACAGTAACAAACTGGACTTCACGTAACTTTAATTTAGCTGCTGCTGTTAATAGTGGAAGTGCTGTTACAGCTGGTAACTCATATGACTTCTCTGTTGATGACGGTTCAGGCAGTGCAATTTCATTCCTTACAAAAGGAATGGTTGTTGCTGTTAACACTGTTGATTCAACAGCAGGATGGTCTCAAGCTTTAGTAAGAGTTGAAAGTGCTCCATCAATCGGTGCATCAGCTACTGCCTTTACAGGTAGAATAGTAGATGTATCTAATGCTAATGTAACAGGATATAATGTTTTATCTGATAATGATGCTTGCCAAATAGTTGGTACATCATTTGAAGAAGGAACAGGTTCACCTGATACATTTTCAGATACATTAGATGACGATTATGGATATACTCAAATCTTTAAAACAGCTTGTGAGCTTACCAACACAGCGATAGCAACACGTCATCGTGGTTATGCTAACGAATTTGATAGAATCTGGGCACAAAAACTCCGTGAACACAAAGTGGACATCGAAAGAGCTATGCTTTTTGGACAACGCGCACGTGTAAACGGAATTCAGTATACCGAAGGTTTAGCAGGACACATCGTAAAAAACGTCAACCCAACAGCTGACGATTCAGCATTAAGTTACAGTTCTGGTAGTGCATACTACAGAAGTGTGGCTCAAGCTGAATTAACTTACGATAGATTACTGTCTGACCTAGAGGTTATATTTGACCCAGCAAGAGGCGGAGCAGGTGAAAGACTTGTTTTAGCTTCTTTACCAGTAATTACATTCTTTAACAAGTTAGGTGGAGACGCGTTCTTAGGACGAACTTTAGCTTATAGCAAAAATTCAAGTGAGAACACTACCCCAACTGCTACAGGAGCAAACCAATCACCGTTTAGAATGGATATGGGTGCAGCAGACGGAGCTTTCGGGCACCAGTTGCTTAACATCAATACTATTCACGGTAGTTTGTACCTTGTTAAAGAGCCTTTATTCAGAGGAATGGCAAGTGGAATGATGCTTATGGCTGATATGTCTAATTTGGCATACAGACCATTAGTTGGAAATGGTGTTAATCGTGATACTCAAATCCAAACAAATGTACAGAGTGCAGATGAGGATTTAAGAAAAGATATGATTCTTACAGAAGCAGGTCTTGAAATCACGTTACCAGAAGCCCACGCGCTTTACAATGTGGAGGGAATCTAAAATGAGAAGTAGTTATTTAGAAGTGAATAGCGGACAAGGCGACTACAGAAAACACGTAGAACACTTAACAGCAGCAATCACATTAACAAATGATGATAGTGGTAAAGTGTATATGTGTTCATCTGCAGGCGGTGCGTTCTCAGTTACATTACCTACAGCTTCAACAGGTTTAGATGGAGTGCATTATAAATTCATCGTTTGGGAGGAAACTCCTACCGCTGATATTACAATCGCTCTTGGTAGTGCAATTGGTAGTGGTGTTAATAAAGATGCTGGCGGAGACGCTGCAAACTCAACAGCAGGTACTCAAATTTCAAACATTATTCTTGACACAACCGCTCAACGTGGTGATGTTGTAGAAATGATGTTTTGGGGCGGAGAGTGGCTGTTTACTGCGTTAAGTAGCATTAACAACGGTATTCAAACATCATAATAATCTGTAAAGATTAGCAGTTTTGGAACTGTGGGGTTGCTCGTATAAAGGTGTAACCCCGAAATCCAAAAGGAGAAAGATATGTGGAAAATATTTAAAGACGAAAACGAGTATAACGAGAAAGCAATTATTGGATTTATTTCCTTTGCTATTATGGTTATGTTCGGAGTCGTTGATTTAGTGACAGGATTGATGGGACAAGATTTAGTTATCAATGACAATGTATATAATTCATTTGTCTGGGTAACATTAGGAAGCTTCGGTATAGCTGGAGCAGAAAAAGTTTATAAAAAATAATAGGAGAAAAAAATGGCATATTATAATTCTAATTGTAAAATAGTTATTAATGACATAAGTGCTAAAGCTGATTCAGTATCTGGCTCTTTAGCAGCAGATATTATAGCAGCAGTAAATGCTTTAGATAGCACTAGTCAAGCAATTATAGATATTTCAGTAGTAAAGCTTGATGCTTCAAGAGTAGCTTATATAATTTTATATACTTAATAGATGAATTGTCAACATTGTAATGAGCCCAACCCAGAGGGATTTTTTAATTGTCCTTCTTGTGGGCAAAGAGCACATCCATCAAAGTGGAGTACTCAATTTGTTGTAAGGGAAAACAATCCTTGGGCAGCAGCGATTAGAAAAGACCAGATAGATTTTAGCAGTAAAGATATGAATGAGCACCAAAAAGAATTAAAAAAGAAAAATCTTACTAAAAAATTAGGAAGTGGAGATTTTGCTAAAACAAAAGGTGTAGAACATAAAGATAGCGTTAGTATAAAATAGGAAATATTATGCCTTACGGAAAAGGAACATATGGAAGTAAAGTAGGAAGACCACCTAAAAAGAAAAAGAAAAAAGGTCGCAAGAAAAAGAAGAAATGAGAAGAAGAATATTTAGCGATTTTTCTATTAGGAAAAATACAAAAAAGAAAACAAGACAAGGAGCAAGTAAACGCACCAAGTTTGGGACAAAGCCCGACACTGATGCATTATTTGTTTGTACAAAAAGTTTGAAGAAATATAAAAAAGCATATAGAGGACAAGGAAGATAATGGCAACATTTCAAGTACAAGTAGAAGACTTAACAGGAAGCATAGGCGACACTACTGCTATTAGCAGCTGGTTGCAAGACGGATGTAAAGCAGTTGTTAATTTTATACCTAAATCAAGACTTGAGGAAGTAGCGTCAACTTCTGTATTTGAAAATACTATTGATGTTGAGGGAAAGAAAGTATTAGGAGTTTTAAGAAAAGATGCTGGAAACAGTTCTTATTTAACTCCTTGTAGAAAAGTAGCGCCAACTAAAAAGGGTATTATACAAGATTCAAGCAATATGGAATATGCAACAACAAGCGACCCTGCTTATTGGATGGATGGAGATACATTACAAGTATTTCCTACAAGTGCTTCTACGAACGATATGTCTTTAGTTCATATCAGTTTTGATTTTTCAGCAGTTACTTATGATGACAGTTCTATAACAAACTTTCCTGACGAAGCAGAACCAGCTGTAGTTTTATATGCAGCAAGAAATGGCATACAAAGATTAATGAATGATGTTAATGTATCTTTGTCAGCATTATCTATTTCTACAACAGCTCCAGTAGCACCAGCTTTAACAACAGTAAGTTATAGTGATGCAACAAATGCTGACGCAAGTTCTACTTCAATAACTAGCGTTTTAGTAGGAGGTGTTAGTGACATTGACCCAACAGGTTCAGTTCCTACATATACAAAACCAACATTAAGTTTAAGCACTTTGGCTTTAGGAAATTTAACTATAAGTGCAAGTGCTCCTTCTGTACCAAATATAGATGCGGTTACTTATACAAATGCTGAAAATGAATCAGCTTTAACACAAGATATGTCATCTGTAACATTTGGAAGCGTTCCTAGTGAAATAGATGTTTCTGGTAATGCACCGATATTTACTCCTCCAGTTTTAAATTTAGATACATCTCAGTTTGAAACATTTTTAGAAACAGATGAAGACTCAGAGTTAGCACAAATACAATTAGGTAGATTGAATAATGAAGTTTCTCAATATCAAGCTAAATTAACTGAAAGTCAAGCTCAGTTCAATAAAGAAAATGTAAGATATCAAACAGAGCTTCAAGAAGCTATTGCAAAATTCCAGGCTGACCAACAAAAAGTTTCTGAACAAGCTAGGATAGATTTGGCAAAAGCACAACAAGATGTTCAAAATGCTACAAATGTTGATATTGCAAACAAGGCAAAGGACCAGGAGCTTAATCTTCAAAATGCTGTAAACAGTATGCAAAAAATTATAAATAATAATAATAATGTATTAGCAAAGTTTCAACAAGAATTAGTTTTATATCAACAGAATGTTGCTAAAGAAGTTTCTGAATATCAACAGAACACGCAAAAAGATTTAACATTATACCAGTCAAAAACTGGAGTAGAGCTACAAGAATATCAAGCAGACATTCAAAATGAGTTAAATGAATTTAACAAAGATAATGTAAGATATCAAGCAGAACTACAAGATGAACTTGCAAAACATAATACTGCTTTACAGAGAGCTATAACACAAGCACAATTAGATGCTGCTGATGCTCAACAAGAAGCACAGCAATCTACTCAAATTGACTTGGCAAATAAAGCAGCTGACCAAGCTTTAGCATTACAAAATTCAGCTCAAAATATGCAAGCTAAAATACAAGACAATAGTAGTTTGATAGCTAAATATGGAGCAGAACTTCAAGAATATGGAGCAAGTATAAACAAAGAAGTGCAAGAGTATGGAAATAATTTACAAAAAGATACAGCTAGATATACTTGGTACGGACAGCAGTATCAAATGATTGATGCACAATATAAAGAATTTTTACAGTCCTTACAAGGACAATTGAATAAACAATAATAACAGGAGAATATAATGGCAGATAGAGCACAAGGAGCGATATCTTTTCAACCTATAGTAACAATAGCAGCAGATGCTGATGCAGATGCAGTTGATGCAATACATCATAATATCAAAAAAAGTCTTGGTGGAGATTTAACTTTCACAGTTCAAGACGGAGATGATAATTGGTTTTATGCACCAAATGTAATTGCAACAACAACAAGCGAAGAATTATTTGGAGCGTCTGATGACAATACAGATTTAGTAGGAGCTAGTGGAGACCAATCAAACGGACCAAATGAAGCAGTTGGTAACGCAGTAACATTTACAGATGATTCTACAGCTGATTGTTCGGCAGATAAGGTATGGTTTTTATTTATTAAAAACACAGGAACAAGCGACACATCTAGCACAAGCACAACTAATAGTGTTTATGTTAGCTTAGATGGAACAGCAGCAGCGCATAATGCATTAGACAATATTGAAATAAAAGCTGGAGAAGCTTGGATGGGCAACATAGCTGGTCCTTTAATGCAAAGTATATTTATTATTACTGGGCAAGCTAGAGGAGCTGGAACAGGAACAGGCAGCGTTAGATGTACAGTTGCAGCTATAGTGGAAGACGTAGCATAATGCCTAATACAAAATGGACAGAGCAAAGTATTGCTCCAAGTACATCTTGGTCAGAGCAAACAATAGAACCAAGCACGTCTTGGACAGAACAATCTATTGCTCCTTCTTCAAGTTGGACTGAAACATTAGCTTCAGTATCAACAACTTGGACAGAGCAAGCGATAGCTCCTTCTACAACTTGGATAGAAATAATAACTGGATTTTCTTTCTGGGAAGATGGCGGAGATATGTGGGAAACAGTATCACAAAATTATGAGGATTAATTATGGCAGCAATTGAATTTAGCGCAAAAGAAATATTAAGTAGAGTACGACAAGCAGTACCAGATTCTAACGAAAACTATGTAATAAACCTAATCAATCAAGGATTAGTAGATATGGGAAGATATTCTATTAAAACAGAATACGGTAAAACAAATTTAGTAAATAGTCAATTATGGTATGGATTAGATGACGATAGAGATATTACTATAAACAAGGTATTTAGAGTTAGTATTCTAAACTCAAATAGTGAGTATATACAAATACCTAGATTATTAAATCAAGAAATTAAAATGACAGACACGGAGTAAAAAATGGCAGCAGTAACCAGCACATATACAGACCCTTCCGATACATTTGTATGGTGGATTGAAGGAGATAAAATTGCTATAGCAACAACCAAAGGAGATGGAGGAACCACAGAAACCGCTGAAGGTAAATATAAAGCAGCAGTTATTGGTTCTGGTTCAGATTATATTTCAAATGGCTGTTTAATTTCTTACAATGCAGAACCAGACAAAGTAACAGCTATTCAGGGCTCTGGAAGTACAATAGATTTAGATAATTCATTACAACCTTTGTTAATAGATTTTGTAAAAGCACATTTATTATTTGATGCTGCCGCAAAAGAGAATGACCCAAACAAATCTATTATTAAGTCAAAAACAGGGGAAAGATTTTTAAAAAATTATGAAACAGGAATAAGAAAATACGGAATGAAAAAGAACGATAAAACAGGAGGAACTAGAGCTATTGTTCCTGCAGATTTAAGGTAATAAATGGCAACTTTAACTGGACAAAAAGTTAAAAATAGCTATAAGGACTTATTACAAGTTTCTAATAGTAATTCTGGAATAACAGGAACTCTAACTGCGTTATCAGACGGAGAAGGTTCAGCAAGTTATTTAGAGCTTAGTACAAGTTATGTTAATATAACTCAAGATAAGTTACAATATGGTGGAACAACTATTACTTCTACAGCTTCTGAACTTAATATTTTAGATGGCGTAACTGCAACAACAGCAGAGTTAAATGTTTTAGATGGAATAACTGCTGGTACAGTTTCAGCTAGTCTAGGTGTAGTAGTTGACAGCAATAAAGATATAGGAACTTTTAGAAATATAACTCTTTCTGGAGAGTTAGATGCTGGTTCTTTAGATATTTCTGGTAATGCTGACATTGATGGAACATTAGAAGCAGATGCATATACAGTAGACGGAACAGCATTAAATGAATATATTGCTGATACCATAGGTGCAATGGTTGGCTCTAATACCGAAACAAATATTACTGTTACTTATGAAGATGGAGACAATACTTTAGATTTTGTAATTGGGACTCTTAATCAAGATACTACTGGAACAGCAGCTACGGTAACAACTGCTGCTCAACCTAATATAACCTCACTAGGAACCCTTACAACCTTAACAGTTGACAATGTAATTGTTAATGGCACAACTATAGGACATACTTCTGATACAGATTTAATCACATTGGCAGATGGCAATGTAACAATAGCAGGAGAATTAGATTTAACAACTTTAGATGTTTCAGGTGACGCTGATATAGATGGAACATTAGAAACAGACGCTTTAACTATAGGTGGAGTAACATCCGTTCCTTTTGAGTCGGCAGACCATTCTAAATTAGATGGAATAGAAGCAAGTGCTACTGCTGACCAAACTAATGCAGAAATTGTTGCAGCCGTAGAAGCTGGTTCTGACTCTAATACTTTTACTGATGCTGACCATAGTAAGCTAAATGCTATTGAAGCAAGTGCCGATGTAACAGATGCAACAAATGTTACTGCAGCTGGTGCATTGATGGATAGTGAATTATCATCTATCTCAGATGTTAAAGCATTAAATCAATCAGTAATTAGTGGAGCAACACCAACATTTACCACTACTAACTTCACAGATGCATCAAACAAAAGATTAATGACAGATGCCCAAGAAACTTTATTAGATACTGTTGAAACTAACGCAGATGTAACCGACACAGCAAATGTAACAAGTGCAGGTGCATTAATGGATTCAGAAGTAACAAATCTCGCATTTGTAAAAGCTTTAGCTAAAGGTATTTCAGATGGAAATGTTTTAACAGCTAATGATGCAGGTGCAGATAATGATTACTTACAGATTAATGGGACAGAGGTTGAAGGTAGAACTTACGCAGAGGTTCGTTCTGATTTAGGAATATCAGACGATGAAATAATTG
>Ga0098040_1001049_pt1 | contig 12403 bp, 11 predicted proteins | sample 7_EtaG_FD_75065 | JGI IMG/M metagenome (GOLD analysis project Ga0098040, IMG submission 75065) | Marine viral communities from the Subarctic Pacific Ocean - 7_ETSP_OMZ_AT15161 metaG | ecosystem: Environmental > Aquatic > Marine > Oceanic | place: Pacific Ocean | collected 2015-01-08
AGGCTTCCGCCTTTCCAACATCATCCCCAAGGCAGGGAAAGTCTATCAATGCCGATGAACCTGATCTATTGAGATCAATCCGTTCACGACACGCCATATCTACTATCGAACACACCAGCCAAGATATATTGACCCCATTGGCATGGCATTCCGAAGCGTATGGAATTTCCTTCGTCAATGACGAAATTCGCCGACCTTACCGCTCGGGATAGGCCACATTCCTCCAACCCTATCGAGACGTTCCGGCCATTTTTTCAGGCCGATTTCCTCCCGACACTCGCAGCGTATTTCTGATTTGTTCGAACGAACCAGTCAGAAACAACCGTTTCAGAAGTCTGCGTGACCGCCGCACATGCGGCAGGCCGGCGACTAACGTTATCTCCGCTTCGCAGTCTTGCGCGCCGCAGGACGACGAGCCGTTGTCTTGCGAGCAACGGTCTTGCGAGCTGCTGTCTTCTTGACTGCAGGCTTGCGGGCCGTCGTCTTCTTGGCAGCCGGCTTGCGAGCAGCAGGCTTCTTCGCCGCAGTCTTCTTTGCGGCGGGCTTCTTCGCTACAGTCTTCTTGGCTGCGGGCTTCTTGACTGCCGTCTTCTTGGCGGCAGGCTTTTTCGCTGCAGTCTTCTTGGCTGCGGGCTTCTTCGCCGCCGTCTTCTTGGCGGCAGGCTTCTTCACTGCCGTCTTCTTGGCAGCAGGCTTCTTCGCCGCAGGCTTCTTCTTGGCAACCGTCTTCTTGGCGGCGGCCTTCTTCACTGCGGGCTTCTTCTTCGCCACCGTCTTTTTGGCGGCGGGTTTCTTCGCTGCGGCCTTCTTGGCGGCAGGTTTAGCTTTCGCTTTAGTAGCCATCTTTTCTCTAGCTCCTGATGTGCCGTTATTGTCCGGCGACAATCCATTGACTCGCAACGCACACACTCTTGCGCCCAAGCACCCCTTAGACGCGCAAATAATATGAGCGCGACTGCTCACCTCTGCAACACACTGTTGCAAATTTGTGCAAGCGGGTGCACGCCACTCTCAACAGAAAGTAGTTTACAAATCGTTCACTGGAGCCCGGGAAATTTTCGTCAGTCGTCGGACGAAAGGCCTAACTTCGCACGAAGAATTTCATTGACAACTTGCGGATTAGCCTTGCCAGACGTGGATTTCATGACTTGTCCGACAAACCAGCCCGCCAACGCAGGTTTTTCTTTTGCTTGCGCGACCTTATCGGGATTTGCCGCCATGATCTCGTCTACAGCCGCCTCGATTGCGCCTGTATCGGTCACCTGACGCAACCCCTCTTTTTCGACGATTTCGGCCGGGTCACGCCCGGTTTTGTACATCGAATCAAAAACGTCCTTCGCGATTCGACCCGAAATTGTGCCGTCCGTGATGAGATCAACGAGCTCACCAAGCTGCTTTGGAGACACCGGAGAGGCCTCGATCGAGCGCCCTTCGCGGTTCAACGCGCCGAACAAATCACTCGTTACCCAGTTCACCGCGAGCTTCGCATCGCGTCCCGGCTTGCCACTTTTCATGACCGCTTCGTAGTAGTCCGCCGTCGCCGGATCACCGATCAGAACGGTCGCGTCATAGGCTGACAGACCATACTCGGACATCAAACGCGCCTTCTTGTCGTCTGGAAGTTCCGGCAAATTTGCTGCAATGCGGTCGACGTCGGCCTGTTCAAGCACCAACGGCAACAAATCCGGATCGGGGAAGTAGCGGTAGTCATGCGCCTCTTCCTTCGAACGCATGGAGCGCGTTTCACCCGCTTTCGGATCGAACAAACGCGTTTCCTGGGTGATCGAACCGCCGTCTTCGAGGATTTCAATCTGTCGACGCGCTTCATATTCAATCGCCTGACCGATGAAACGGATCGAGTTCACGTTCTTGATTTCGCAACGCGTGCCCAACGGACCGCCCGGACGACGAACGGAAACGTTAACGTCAGCGCGCAGCGAACCTTCCTCCATATTGCCGTCGCAAGTGCCGAGATAACGAAGGATAGTACGAAGTTTGGTGACATAGGCACGCGCCTCGTCAGACGAACGCATGTCGGGCTTCGACACGATTTCCATCAACGCGACACCCGAACGGTTCAGATCGACGTGACTGGAACCCGGTCCGAGGTCGTGAACGCTCTTTCCCGCGTCCTGTTCCATATGCAGACGCTCTATACCAACCGACACACTGCGCCCGCCAGCGAGATCGATAATGACTTCGCCCTCACCCACGATCGGATCCTTGAACTGCGAAATCTGATAACCCTGCGGCAGATCTGGATAGAAATAGTTCTTCCGGTCAAACACCGAACGCAAATTGATCTGCGCACGCAATCCAAGTCCGGTTTTGACCGCCTGTTCGACGCAATAACGATTGATCACCGGCAACATGCCGGGCATCGCAGCATCGACAAGACTGACCTGCGTGTTCGGTTCGGCGCCGAAAGCCGTCGAGGAACCGGAGAAGAGCTTTGCCTTCGAAGTGATCTGGGCATGAACTTCAAGGCCCAGGATGATCTCCCAGTCGCCCGTCGCGCCTTTGATCAAATCTTCATCGCGCGGGTCGCGATGCGCCATGCTGAATGTCACACTCATGCTTTCCACCATGCCGTTGGTTCAGCCGTAAAGGCCGCAGCTTCTTCCAGCGCGAAGGCCGCACGGAGAAGCGTTTCTTCATCAAAAGTACGCCCGATCAGCTGCAGACCAAGCGGCAGCCCCTCGCTCGAAAGGCCCGCTGGCACGGAAATGCCGGGAAGACCTGCCAGATTGACCGTCACCGTGAATACGTCATTGAGGTACATGGAGAGCGGGTCAGCCGTCTTTTCGCCAATGGCGAAAGCCGCCGACGGTGCAGTTGGCGTCAACAGTACGTCGCAAGTCTTGTAGGCCTCTGCAAAGTCACGCGCGATCAACGTCCGTACCTTCTGCGCCTTGAGGTAATAGGCGTCGTAATAGCCCGCAGAGAGCACATAGGTGCCGATCAGAATACGGCGACGTACTTCCGGTCCGAAACCTTCGGCGCGAGTCTTCTCGTACATATCCGTGATGTCACTGCCTTCGACACGCAGCCCATAACGCACGCCGTCATAACGCGCGAGGTTGGACGATGCTTCGGCAGGCGCCACAATGTAATAGGTCGGAAGCGCATATTTGGTAGTCGGCAGGCTCACGTCGACAATTTCTGCGCCCGCTGCCTTCAACCACTCGATACCACGCGTCCAGAGCGCGTCGATCTCGGCAGGCATGCCATCGACCCGATATTCCTTCGGAATACCAACACGCAGACCTTTGACGCCGCGACCAAGCACTGCCTCATAGTCCGGCACAGGCTTGTCGACGCTGGTGGAGTCCTTCTCGTCATAACCGGCCATCGAACCAAGCATGATAGCCGCATCGCGCACGTCGCGCGTAATGGGCCCCGCCTGATCGAGCGAGGAAGCAAAAGCAACGACGCCCCAACGCGAACAACGCCCATAGGTCGGCTTGATACCAACTGTACCGGTAAAGGAAGCTGGCTGGCGGATGGAACCGCCAGTGTCAGTTGCTGTCGCCGCCAGACAAATCTTCGCCGCCACAGCTGCGGAAGAACCACCTGACGAACCGCCAGGCACGAGCTTCGCGTCATCGCCATGACGCCGCCAGGGATTGACGACAGGCCCAAAAAAGCTCGTCTCGTTCGACGAGCCCATCGCAAACTCATCATTGTTAAGCTTGCCGAGCATCACCGCACCATCACGCCAAAGGTTCGACGTCACCGTCGACTCATAAGGCGGGATGAAATTATCGAGTATGTGGCTGCAGGCAGTCGTGCGGACACCTTCGGTCGCAAAGAGGTCCTTCACACCCAGTGGCAAACCTTCCAGAGGCCCGCCCTCGCCCTTGGCGAGCTTGGCGTCCGACGCCTTGGCCATCTCCAATGCCTTGTCGGCGGTCGGCAGCACATAGGCATTGAGCACCTGTGCGTGGTCCATCGCCTCGAGATAGGCCGTCGTCAGCTCAACCGACGTGATTTCCTTCGCCTTGAGCGCGTCTCGCGCGCCCGCCAGCGTCAATTTTGTCAGATCGCTCATTATTCCACCACTCTCGGCACGACATAGAAACCGTCTTCAGACTGCGGCGCGTTCATCGTCACGTCTTTCTGATGGTCGCCGGATGTCACCACGTCATCGCGCATCTTCAGCGTCATCGCCACGGCGCTGGTCATGGGCTCGACGTCGTCGGTATTCACCTCGTCCAACTGTTCCACCCAATCGAGAATGGTATTGAGTTCGCCCGCGAGAGCCGGAAGCTCATCGTCCTGGACCGCAATCCGCGCAAGTCTGGCGATGCGCCGGACCGTGTCTTGATCGACCGACATAGGAGTGCCTTTGTTCTGGTTCTGAAAGGACAGGTCGACCGCCCGGAATCGACCGGTCGACCATGCCCCATGTAAGGATTCGGGCGGAACATAACAAAGCATTGTGTACTGCCGCAACGATGCCGCCCTCTATATCTGAGGATATCGCGTTGCGCCGCGTCGCAGAGCCTCTTATGTTCCCATTTCCAGATTATACAATCAGGAATTAATCTAAGGAAAACGATAGTTTGAGCGATAATGTAAAGACACTGAGCGAACTCAGGGAAGGCCTCAAACGCGGCCAGCGCCTGATGGGCCTCGATCTCGGCTCGAAAACCATCGGTCTGTCACTCTCAGATATCACTTTAACTGTCGCCAGCCCTCTGGAAACCATCCGCCGGACCAAATTCTCCAAGGATGTAGAACGCCTGCTGGAACTCGCCGCCGAGCACGAAATCGGCGGCTTTGTCGTCGGCCTGCCCGTCAATATGGACGGTTCTGAAGGTCCGGCCGTCCAATCCGCCCGCGCCTTCGTGCGCAACCTCCAGAAGTTAAGCCCGATCCCGGTCGCCTTCTGGGACGAGCGCATGTCGACGGTTGCGGTCACCCGCACACTGCTGGAGGCCGATGCCAGCCGGGCCCGCCGTGCCGAAGTCGTCGACAAGATGGCCTCCGCCTACATTCTTCAAGGTGCACTGGAGCGTCTGCGCCGCGTATAAAGTCATCCAGACCCAAGCCTCGGAGGTGAGCTCAAGTGACCGACAGCGAAAGCCGCTACCGCTTGCCGCGTGAACAACGCCTCCTGCTTCTCCTCGTCGGAAGCTCGCTCTTCATAAATAATTACGATCTTGGCATCTTCGCCCTGGCCCTGCCGCAGATTCAGGCCTCGCTTCACATTCCCGAAGAAAGCATCGGCTTCTACACCGGCATCATCCGCTTCGGCGTGCTACTCGCATTTCCGCTCGCATTCATGGCCGACATCGTTGGACGCAAGCGCCTCCTCCTGATCACCATCTCCGGCATGACCATTGCCACCGTCCTCAGCGCCTTTGCCCAGACGGCCACCCACTTCCTGATCCTGCAGACGATGGCGCGCTGCTTCTCCTATGCGGAAGACATGCTCTGCTATGTCATCGTTGCAGAGGAAATCGACGCCCGCATGCGCGGCTGGGCACTCGGACGCCTCGCGGCTCTTGGAACGCTCGGCTACGGCCTCTCTTCGCTCCTCTATACGCAGATCGACATTTTGCCCCACGGCTGGCGAGACTTTTACATCATTGGCACGGCGGGGCTCGTGGTCATCATCCTCGCTCGCAGCCAACTGCGTGAAACGCAGCGCTTCGCAGACCTGCAAGCCGCGCGTGACAAGACACGCCAGTCGATCGCCCGGCACTTGACGCCCATCGTCTCGCTCGTCCGCGCCTATCCCGGTCGCTTTGCCGCGCTCGTCGCAACCACAGCGCCCTATTCCTTCGGCCTTGCCGCCACCTTCGCCTTCATTTCCAAGTTCCTGCAGGAAAGCCACGGCTACACACCCAAGGAAGTCGGCACGCTTCAATTCTTCGGCGGCGCCCTCGCGATCCTCGGCTATTTCATCGCCGGGCGAATGAGCGATGCCATAGGTCGCCGCCGGGTACTCACTTTCACCATCACCCTCGTCACCGGGTTCTTCTATGTGTTCTACCTGACCGGCGATCCCCGCATTCTGGTTGCTAGCTGGATCTGCGCCCTCTTCCTCTATTTTGCGTCGGAGGTGACGCTCTCGGCACTGGGCGCAGAACTCTTCCCGACGTCCTATCGCTCGACTTCCGCGGCGGCCCGCGGCGTCATCAACGTCACAGCGGGCATCATGGGACTGGCGGCGGAAAGCGCGCTCTACCCGCTTGTCGGATCCCACGCCTATGCCATCATCATCCTGCTTTCAATCGCGCCCTTCGCAACAATTCCCGTCTTGTTTTTTCTGCCGGAAACGGCGAGACGTTCGCTCGAAGAGGTTTCACCCGAAGTCCTGCACGATCTGGAAGCCGACCCGACCGTCCACCCCTAGAACCAAGAGGCACTGAAGTGCTCGCCATCCTTACAGCCCTCATCCCCGTCTTCCTCGTCATCGGACTCGGCTTCCTGCTGAAGCGCTATGACTTCCCGGGCGAGGCTTTCTGGGCGCCGGTCGATCAGCTGAACTATTACGTCCTCTTTCCGGCATTGTTGTTAAACACGCTGGCGACAGCCGATCTCAGTCACTTCGACGTCTGGCCCATGGCAGGCGCCATGGCCTGCGGACAATTGTCGATGGTCGTCATCCTCCTCATCGGGCGACGCTTCTATCCGATGAACGGCCCGGAATTTTCCAGCGTCTTTCAGGGCGCGGTACGCTGGAACAGCTTCGTCGCGCTGGCCGCCATCGCCTCCATGTTTGGTCCGCATGGCCTGACCCTCGCTGCCATAGGTATCGCCGTCCTCGTCCCCATCGCCAACACCATGTCCGTCATGGCACTCACACGCTATGCGCAAGGCATCAAGTCCGACCCGATCGCCCTCACAAAACTGCTCGCCAAGAACCCGCTGCTCATCGCCTGCGCAGCAGGTATCGCTCTTAATGCCACAGGCATCGGCCTTGCCGCGCCGCTCGCCGTCACCGCCAAAATTCTCGGCAGCGCAGCCCTCACCCTCGGCCTGCTCGCCGTCGGCGCTGGCCTGCGCATCGGTCATGTCGTCGAAGAAAAATGGGCGGTGCTCTACACGAGCTTCCTCAAACTTATCGGCATGCCGATCCTGATGATGGGCTTCTGCCTGCTCTTCGGCGTCGACGGACTGCCTCGCCTCGTCGTACTGCTCTGCGCGTCAGTACCGGGCGCAACCTCATCCTATGTGCTTGCCCGTCAACTCGGCGGCCACATGGAACTCATGGCGAGCCTCATCACCGGCGGCACGGTGCTGGCCGCCATCACAATGCCGCTGATGCTTTGGGCTTTCAGCTAGTCAACGCCTGACGCTCGCACGTTCCAGTATTGCGCGCTGATCGACGCCTATCGGCAAGGTCCCATAGATATCGCCCCAGTCGCGACCGAGCCGCGTCGTGCAATAGGCATCTGCCACCACGCCGGGCGCATGGCGCAACAAGATCGAGCCTGCTGCAACCTTGGCCATGACTTCAACAATCTGGCGCGAACGCGCTTCGAGTCCGGTCGGTTCGATAAAGGCATCCTTCAATGCCAACAGCGCGCCGTCATATGCAGCGTTTTGTCCCTTGACCTGATCGAATTCGGCGAGCACCACGCCAAGCGCCTCCGGCTCGCGCGACAACGCACGCAAGACGTCGAGGCACATGACATTGCCCGAACCTTCCCAGATCGCATTGACCGGCATCTCGCGATAAATACGACCGGCAATCGCTTCTTCGACATAGCCATTGCCGCCAAGGCACTCCATCGCCTCATAGGCAAGGTTCGGCGCGCGCTTGCACACCCAGTATTTTGCAACCGGCGTCATGATGCGCTTGTAAGCGGCCTCCGCTTCGTTGCTCGCCGCATTGTCAAAGGCACGCGCCACGCGGAACGACAGGGCCGTCGCCGCCTCAGTCTCCAACGCAAGATCGGCCAGCACATTCATCATCAGCGGTTGATCGATGAGCTTCTTCTGAAACACCGTTCGATAGGAACAATGATGAATTGCATTCGCCACGGTTCCGCGCATCATGCCCGCTGTCGCCACCGCACAATCAAGCCGCGTATAGGTCGCCATCTCGAGAATGTTCCGAATACCTCGCCCTTCCTCACCGACGAGCCAGGCGGCAGCCGCCTGAAATTCAACTTCGGATGAGGCGTTCGACTTGTTGCCGACCTTGTCCTTCAGTCGCTGAATACGAATGGGATTGGGCTCCCCGTCCGGCGTGAACCGCGGCATGAGAAAACAGGATAGACCGCCCGGCGCCTGTGCAAGCACAAGGAAGGCGTCGCACATGGGCGCTGAGAAAAACCACTTGTGACCGGTGATCCTGTATTCGCACCCCGGCCCGCCGCCATCAACGGGTTCGGCCACCGTCGTATTGGCGCGCACATCCGTGCCGCCCTGCTTCTCCGTCATGCCCATGCCGAAGGTAACGCCAGTCTTCTCCTTCGCCGGAGCGAATGTCGGGTCGTATTGCCGCGAAAGAATGCGCGGCACCCATTCCTTCGCCAGATCAGACTGAAAGAGCAGCGCAGGCACCGCCGCATTGGTCATGGTGATCGGACAGCCATGACCTGCCTCGATCTGGGTCATCATATAAGTGCCTGCCAGACGCGACACGACGGCACCCGGCTTTGGGGTGCTGCCATCCAGCAGGTGATCCCAGGGCGAACCGTGAAGCCCCTGCTCCACCGACAGGCTCATCAGCTGATGATAGGAGGGATGAAACTCCACCTTATCGAGACGATGACCAAAACGGTCAAAGCTTTTGAGGACCGGCAGATAGGTATTCGCCTGTCGCCCGAGGTCGATGATTTCCGCTGTGCCAATCTTGCCGCCAAATGCCGTCAGCGACGGCATGGCATCGCCCCCGCCTTCACGTTCGACCGTCCCGACGAGCACCTCGTCAGAGGTGAAAAGATTGTAATTCTCAAGAGGCGGCGACTGGTTGAAAACCTCATGGGTGGCGAAAGCATTGGGCGTGGTCATGGGATCCTCCCTTGTGGCCTTTTCACTCTATCACGCCCCACCTGCCGTGCCATGGTAAGGTCTCTCTCCAATATCGTAGATTATGCAACCTTGCCCTTGCGACTGCCCCCTTTCAGCCCTATACAATGCGGCTTTAATGACAAACACAAACGCACAGACAGCGCCCATCTTCCCGCACAAACATTTGCTGGGAATCGAAGGGCTTTCCGCCACCGACATCACCACATTGCTCGATCTGGCCGATGGCTACGTCCTCCAGAACAGACAGGCCGACAAGAAGAGTTCGGCGCTTCGCGGACGCACCCAGATCAATCTCTTTTTTGAAGCTTCTACCCGCACCCAGAGTTCCTTCGAACTGGCTGGCAAGCGCCTCGGCGCCGACGTGATGAACATGTCCGTCTCATCCTCCTCCATCAAGAAGGGTGAGACACTGGTCGACACTGCCATGACGCTCAACGCCATGCACCCCGACCTCATCATCATCCGTCACGGCGACAGCGGCGCAGTCGAACTTCTTTCGCAAAAGGTCAGCTGCTCGGTCATCAACGCAGGCGACGGCAGCCACGAACATCCGACACAAGCACTCCTTGACGCCCTCACCATCCGCCGCCGCAAAGGCAAGCTTGAAGGTCTCACCGTCGCCATCTGCGGCGATATCCTCCACAGCCGCGTAGCGCGCTCGAATATCCTACTCCTCAACATCATGGGCGCACGCGTCCGCGTCATTGCCCCGCCGACACTTCTGCCCAAAGGCATCGAACGTTTCGGCGTCGAAGTCTTCCACGACATGCGCAAGGGCCTTGAAGGCTGCGACATCGTTATGATGCTACGGTTGCAGCTGGAACGCATGTCCGGCTCCTACGTGCCGTCGCAGCGTGAATATTTTCACTATTACGGCCTCGACTACGACAAGCTTTCCTGCGCCAGGCCTGATGCATTGGTCATGCACCCCGGCCCGATGAACCGCGGCGTCGAAATCGACAGCGCCGTCGCCGACGACATCAACCGTAGCGTCATTCGCGAGCAGGTTGAAATGGGCGTCGCCGTCCGTATGGCAGTTCTCGACAGCCTCGCCCGCAATCTGCCGAACGAGGCCGCACTATGAGCCGCACTGGTTTCATCAACGCGCGCCTCATCGATCCCGCATCGGGTCTGGACGAACCTGGCAACCTGCTCGTCGAAGATGGCAAGATCGCGGACCTCGGCCCCACTCTCTTCAACGACTCGATCCCCGATGGCGTCGAAATCGTCGATTGCCGCGGCCATATTCTGTCGCCCGGCCTCATCGACATGCGCGTCTTCACAGGTGAGCCCGGCGCAGAACATCGCGAAACCCTCCGCACGGCGAGCCTCGCGGCTGCGGCTGGTGGTGTGACAACGCTTATCGTCATGCCAAACACCCATCCGGCTATCGACGATGTGGCGCTGGTCGACTTCATCGAACGCCGCTCGCGCGACACTGGCGTCGTCAACATCCACCCGATGGCAGCCCTGACCAAAGGCATCGCGGGCAAGGAAATGACAGAAATCGGCCTGCTGAAGGAAGCTGGCGCCGTCGCCTTCACCGATGGTGACCGCGCGGTTGCCGACGCCCAGATCATGCGCCGCATCCTTTCCTACGCCGCCAACTTCGACGCCCTCGTCGTGCAACATGCGGAAGTCGCCGAACTTGCCCGTGGCGTGATGAACGAAAGCGAATTGTCGGGACGACTGGGCCTCTCCGGCATCCCCGCCATCGCCGAAACCATCATGATCGAGCGCGACCTGCGCTTGCTCGAAACGACAGGCGGTCGCTATCACGTCTCGCAAATTTCCTGCGCCGCGTCGGTCGAGATCATCGCCCGCGCGCGACGTCATGGCCTTAAAGTTACCTGCGGCGTCTCGTCGGCCCATCTGTCGCTGAATGAAAACGACGTCCAGTCCTACCGAACCTTCTTCAAACTTTCGCCGCCCCTACGCTCCGAAGATGATCGCCGCGCCCTCGTTGCTGGCCTCGCGGATGGCACGATCGACGTCATCGTCTCGAGCCACGACCCGCAGGACGCCGAGGTCAAACGCCACCCCTTCGCGCAGGCCGCCTTCGGCGCCATCGGTCTGGAAACCCTTTTGGCATCAAGTCTCGCGCTTGTTCACAATGGCGACCTGCCGCTGGAACGCCTGTTGAGCGCCATGACGCATGTGCCCGCCGACCTGCTGGGGCTCAAGACCGGACGCCTCGCCGCTGGTCTGCCAGCCGACCTCGTGATTTTCAATCCGGGCGTTCCATGGGTCGTCAATGCAGACGAGCTCCACTCGATTTCCAAAAACACACCCTTCGAAGACCGACGACTTCAAGGCCGTGTCATGAGAACCGTCGTCGGAGGTCAAACCGTCTATCAGCAGGATTAGACAGATGCGCTTGTATCAAATGCAGGACTCCGGCAATTGCTACAAGGTCAGACTTCTCGCACATCTTCTGAACTTACCGCTCGAACTGATAGACGTCGACATTCTCAAAGGCGAAAGCCGCACGGAAGATTTTCTGGCCAAAAATCCGAACGGTCGCGTACCCACATTGGAACTGGAGGATGGGAACTTTCTGCCCGAATCCAACGCCATCCTCGTTTATCTCGCTGAAAAAACGCCCTATTGGCCGACGGACAGATTGGCGCGCGCGCGAGCGTTACAATGGATGTTCTTCGAACAGTATAGCCATGAGCCCTATATCGCGGTCGCTCGTTTCTGGAAATGCATCTCCCCCGTCTTCCCGCCCGAAATGCAGGCGCGTTATCCCGAATGGGAGCAACGCGGAAACGCCGCATTGGGCGTCATGGAACGACACCTCGCGAAAAGTGATTTCTTCGTCGGAGATCGCTTTTCGATCGCCGATATTGCCCTATTCGCCTACACCCACGTTTCTCATGAAGGCGGATTCGACCTCACCCGCTATCCAAATGTTTTGTCATGGATCAAACGGGTCGAAGCTGTACCCGGCTATATCCCCATGAGCGCAAGACCCTGATCAGCATGCTGGCGCTGCCGCGTAGGGACCGCTAAGATTAGCTAGCAATCGAACCTGGGGGAGATAGAATGATCAGCTTACTGAGCGATAGCGCAAACCTGATATGGGTGCTGAGCGCTGCGATGATAGGCTATCTGCTGGGCTCCATCCCCTTTGGTCTCATCTTCACGCGCATGGCGGGCCTTGGCGATATTCGCGACATCGGCTCCGGCAATATCGGCGCGACAAATGCCCTGCGAACAGGAAACAAATCGGTTGCTGGCGCGACCTTTCTGTTCGATGCAGGCAAGGGCGCTGCTGCCGTACTGCTTGTCCATTACATCGCACCGACCGGGACCGCTCTTCCGTTGTCGATGATCGCCGCCGCAGCCGCATTCCTCGGGCACCTCTTTCCACTCTGGCTGAAGTTCAAGGGCGGCAAGGGCATAT
>Ga0098040_1001055_pt1 | contig 12340 bp, 11 predicted proteins | sample 7_EtaG_FD_75065 | JGI IMG/M metagenome (GOLD analysis project Ga0098040, IMG submission 75065) | Marine viral communities from the Subarctic Pacific Ocean - 7_ETSP_OMZ_AT15161 metaG | ecosystem: Environmental > Aquatic > Marine > Oceanic | place: Pacific Ocean | collected 2015-01-08
GTAAGCGTCTGCTGGGCCAGTCGCTAGGGCTATGAGTCCCAGAAAAATGGGGAAGGGTTTCCCCTCCCCCACATATACTACGCTCCTGGAGAACCGTAAAGGCCCCGCCAGTCAGACCAACCGAAGCTGTAACGCTCACGTGATTTGTAACGAACATTTCCGGTGTCAAAGTCACCTTCCATGTTGTTACGCAACGCTGCGCGCACAAACATCTTCAGGCCGTTGGGTGCATCGGTTTTAACGAACCATGCATCCGTATCCGTAAGGAAATGATTAACGGCATAACCCTCTGGCAGCATACCCATGCTACGCAAAGCATTGACGTCGTTATCCGCCGTTCCTACCCGATACGGAGTTGCCAAAAGGCGCTCCGCTACGAATTGAAGCTGTGGCGGAATAATCAATTTCCGACCCATGATAGCAGTCTTGAGACCACGCTCGTCTTTGAAGTTAGTTGAGATGTTAATCATCGCATCTTCAAGACTAGTCTCGTTCAGATCTGCAGCGGTGGTTGGCTCATTTGCGAGCGTTCCTGCGCTTACCGTTGGATGGGCCGTATCCAAAAGAGGTTGGCCGTCACCACCAGTAAAGCTGGAAGAAAACGCATTGTTAAGAGTATTAGCACCCTTAACCTGTTTCGTATGAGCCATGCTACGTGCGAGAGCCTTCGTATACCGAGAAGAAAGACGGTCATAGAGATTATCTTCTACCGCCTCTTCCGTGATAGAAAACGCCAACGCAATGGTTTCATGCGTATACCTCGCCGTAAAGGTTTCCTGCGCCGTGTCAAACGCCACAGCAGACCCTTCAGCTTTGGTTTGCGCCGCACCAAACCCCGAGAGCATCACTTCTTCTTCGAAAGCCTTATCTGAAGTTTCTATATCGAAGATTTCGCGATGTTCTTGGTCATAGCGATCGTATTCAAGGCCGAACAGGGCATGTAGCCCTGGCTCTAGTTCCTTGACTAATTGTGCACGACTAATAGCCATAGTTTAGTCCCCCTATGTTCCAGTAGTCGTTTTGTAGGCATGTTCGTTAAAGATCACATACCAATTAGCGTTTGCCGAATCGACATCGCTATTGTCTGGATCTTTGCTCAAACCTACAATACGCATCTGTGCGGTACCCGATCCAGCGCTGGCTGCAAGCTCAGTGCTTGATTGACCATTGACAGTGCTGCCACTAACACCTGCTGTATCAGCGTTTCCGCCAATATCTGTAATTGCAAGTGTACCAGCACACTGAACTTCAAAAGTCATATCTGGATCATCATAAATGAAGGCAACAATATCCGAGGCAGAAACGCTACCTGGATAAGTGTTACTCCACGTTGGTTTAGACGTTGTTGGGTCAGTATAAAAACAACCGTTAAACACGCCCACTGAATCAGTAGCAGTAGCAGTGCCAATGATAACCGAACCACTGGTAGCCATAATTACCAAAGACCCTTGAAAGATTGGTCCCGTAGCACCCGAGGCAATTCGATATTCATTAGTTGCGTTGTTAAACGGCATACTCCCCAACTGACGAACGGGCCTAAGCCCAAAAGCTCCATCAACGTTTGCCATTGCTGGAAATCTCCTCGATCAGAAGGTTAAAAGATTTGATGTCCATAATTTATTCATTATTACGACCACCAAAAGTGACGTTCGAATGCCGTTCCTTACTAATCGGCATCGATGGATGTTGTTCCCTCATCAGATCATTATCAACCGCGTCCATCTGACCTTGAGTTTCATCCTCAAAGTAAGTTTCACGACTGACTGCAAGTTCCTCTGGAACTCGTGCGAGCAACAAACCACCTACCCCAATGACTCCAGCATATTTGCCTTCCTCAACAACGGTAGTGTTCCACCCCGGATATTCGTCTGCTCGCACTAAATCATAACCATTGTTTAGGCGACCAGAAACATTTTTCCGATCATCAGCACCCACAAATTCAGAACGAATCCACCGATGTCTAAATCCTTCGGGCGGTGGGGGCGCATCTAATGCAGATGGCGGCTTGTAGAATTTAGGTTTTTCCTTCTTAACACGGGTATCTTCACTTCTGGGGGTTTTATCAACCATCAATATACCTCCTAAACTCGCTGTTCTTCAAGTTTAAGTTTTTGCGCAGCGTACTGTTTCTCGCTTATCCCGAGACGTTTAGCGATATCTCGTTCACTGCTAGTAAGACGCACACTGGTTGAGCGCCCAGATTTTTGCTTCCTGGTAGCAGGAGCAACCGACTGAGCGGGGCGGTTTTCACTGGGTTGACGAGTCCCATTAAATTTATGGGGGAACGCATCCTTCATACGGCGGTCAACTTCAGCGTAATAAGCTTCTTCAGTTCCTTTGTACCCTTCTGCTTCAGTTAGGGTACGGTGAAAACCTAAAGCCGCATAGGTCATGGCTTCATCTTCACCAAACCAAGAATTATTTTCAAACCAATCCTCAGCTTTTGGATCTTTTTGCGCAACAATAGGAGGCTCTGCTGCTTGAGGAGTAGCCCCAGGGATATTTTCTTGTTTCTGTTGTTGTTGCGCCTGTTGCGCTTTTTGCAACTGCGCCGCCCACGAAACTCGCTCTTTTTGAGCCGCAAGTGTTGCTAATGCCTCTTGCGTTTCCACTAACGCATCAACATCACCAGAATCATAAGCTTCCTTATATCTGGCTTTGGCTTCTGTTATTTGACTGTCAATACGTGTGCTGAATTCGCTGCGATAACCTTTATCAAGGTTATTTATTCGGCTGCTAAGATCTTTATTTGTTTCCTGCAGTCCTCGGGCATAATCTAACGCCGCAGTTTCTCGTCTTTCAGCCTCACGATATCGGTTGGTAAGTTTATCAATGCGTTTTTGAACTTTGTCGCTATATTCCTCATGCTCCGAACTATCGCTCGCTGCCACAGGTCTATCGTCGCCAGCATCGATATTAGATCCATCCGAAGATAATACGTTTTCCTCATCAAGAATGACATCCACATCTCCCTCATCTTCTTGTGGATCAACTTGTGACTGGGTGTTCTGTTCTGTGTCAATACTACTCATTTTCCCTCACTTTCTAAACATGAGCAATGTCATCGGGGTCGAGAATCGTGGCCAAAATTTCGTCATCATTTAAAAGTCTCAATTCAGCTCCTTCGATTTTAAACCGACTTCCCGCATACCTACCAATTACCACCCAATCTTTTTCTTTGCAATAGGGTTGTGAATATTTATCTGAATCAGCATAACAATCAGGACCAAGTTTTAAAACATAACAGACCACCGTGGCGAGGGCATTTCGGTCTCTTGTTTCATCGGTTAAGATGATACCACCTTCCGTTTTTGCTTTCCCTTTATACGGCATAACCAAAACACGGTATCCTGTGGGGGTCGGCAAACGCTCCATGGCTGTTTTATCAAGCAACTCTGGATCCAATACACGGTTTTCTTCCGAAGTATACGCTAACGCTAAACTGCCTTGAGCTTCTAAATTTTGTTTTCCTTCAGTCTTCATCATAGTCTCCTGCCTTACTCCTAAGTTCCACAATATACTGTTCAATAAAGGTTAATCCCCGCACTTCCCCCACTGCAGAACGATAATCTTCATAATTGGTAAAACTACCCGCCATCATGCCTTCTTGTAGTTCATCAAGGCGTTCACGAATAAGTCTTACAATTTTAGAAGTAGCGTATGAAATATCGTCCATAATTATCGCTTTTTTACTCGTTTTGTGGTTTTCTTTTTTGGTTGGATTTTACCACCGTACTTCTTTGCCCACTTCTTGAAAACCTTTGGTTTCTTGGCGGCTAAATACCGCCGTTGTTTTTCTGACTTGAAGGGCATTAATTAGCTCGTGCTCTATCCTGTTTTAATTTTGCAACCGCAAGACGGCCCTGCATTTCAGTCTTATCTTCATCGGCGTCTAATTTAGCTGCTGCAATCTGACCTCGCATTTCAGCTATGTCTTCCTGAGAATCAATTTTCTCTCGTGCTATTTTATTGCGATCTATATTTTCCTTCTGATCTAATTTTAACCGTTCTTCATCATCCTGTGCCTTGCGGTATAGATCAGCTTCCTTAATACGCAGCTCTTGGCGACGTAGCTCAACCAAAGGATCTTCATTTTCCCCCGTAGCTGCCATAACTTCAGTGGTGATTTGTGCTATTAATTCAGATACACGGTTTTCTGCATCTGCCATTAATTGCTGCTGCTGCTGTTGGTCTAATTGCACACCTTGCGCCTGTGCTTGCTGAATCTGGGGTTCAAGTTCTTGGGTCACTATTTGCCTCGCCTGCATACTAATATGCTGTGCCACATGACCCGTTAATGAACCCATAACCATAGGAGCAGCCATAACAATAGGCGTTTTCAGCATGGCCATATGCGCAACAATGTGCGCCTGATGATTTTGTTCCATAAACGCTTCAATTGGCTGATTGCTTAAAACGTTCCGGTTTTCCTCAGAAGCATCTATTGGTTGTGGATCTTTAGGAGGCGGCAAAATAAGATCAACATCCTTTACCCCTAAAGCCTCATACATGCGCCGATACGCTTCATACATATTGTGCATCTCAGGGGCAGCTTGCGCCAACTGTAGTTGCATCTGCGCCAGCATGGCACGTTGACTACTGCTAAAGATGTTAGGATCACTAACGGGTATGATGTCTACACGATCATCAAAATCAGAAGCCTTAACATTCCTTTCAGCACCAATCGTGTCATATGGATATTCGGGTGGTAAGTAATCCGCAAATACACCAGCCAGCAATTTTAATTCTATGCGCTGCGCATAGTGCAGTCGTTTATGAATACCAGACATGACCTTGGTACCGCGCTCCAAGAGCGCCATGGTAGTACCAACAGGCATTTCACGGTTTAACCCATTTTCAGAAATGGGCAATTCCGAAATGGCACTAAACCTTTGTCCTGATTGTATGATCAAGCCAAGTAATTGGAATAATGTCGCACTTGGCTCTTTATACGGTAGAGGCAACAAAGAATCACGCAGATTACCACCAGGACTATCCACATCGCGAAACTCGCCAGGAGCCAAAGGCTCATCATCATCACGTATGCGAATACCGCGAGCCTTGAAGCCAGCGGGGAGATTAGCCAGTGTGCCTGCATCAATCAACTGCCGTAGAATTGAAGTTGCCGAACGGCTTAATCCACCAATCATATGGATTAAACCAAAACCATAATACCCTAACCCAGGAAGAAACTTGAAATGCACAAAATACTGTTTCTTCGCCATTAACGGATCTTCTGGCCCCCAGTTTCGGCGTATGGCCAAAACCTCACCTGAATTTTCATCTACCGTTACAATATAAGGGAGTCGTACCCCGGTGGGTTCACCTGCTTCATCAGTATCCTCATAACCTAAAAGGTCTAAATCAACATGGCATTCCAACAAGATGTATTCTTCGTCATGCCCTCCAGGTCGCTCACCCTGCAATTCATCAACCTTTGATTGCGAGTCTGAAGCCGTTATAGTTTCTGGATATACTGATACATCCCTATAGAATCCATTCACCTGCATTTTGCGCAAATCATTTACTTGCATATGCACAACATGCGTGATGCGTTCGGCACTTTGTAGATTTGTCGTTGTGTAAGGAACTACTAAATCTTCACAAGCAACAAACTTGCTGACTGCCCGCTGCATGGATTCATCATAATAAACTTTTTTGAAAGCAGAACCCGCTAATGGGAGATAAAACAATAATTGATCCATATCCGGATCATATTCTTCCATCACATCAGTAATCTGATAATTCATGTACTGCTTTACACGCTGGGCTTGTTTTTCAGCCTCGGGGGATATGGCACCTACAATCTGGGTTCGTACAGGGCCATCAGGGGGCAAAAGTTCCTTGTACGCTTGCGCCTGAAACTGCACCACACTTTCCGCCAGTAATGGGTGCGAAATACCACTAGCTCCCCTAAAAGGCTGTTCGCGTTCTTCATATTTAAAGCCTAAAAGATCTAACCCTTCAACATAGGCCATTTCCCAATCTTTTCGGCTCTGTTTGTCTTCTTTATAAAAGCCAATTAGATCATTTCCAAGCTTGGTCAATTCACCTGGATTTACTGAATCTGCAAGGTTAGCAAAAAAATCACCGGAATCATCAGGCATCATGGCGGATGCGTCAAAATCAACAACCACGCCGCCCTCATCATCCTCAGTAATAGATACATCATCGGATAGAATCTCATCATCCGAGGGGACATCTATAATATTTTCAGACAAAAACTCTTCATCAACAACCGCAGCAGGATCACCTGTAAGGCGTTTATCTACAACCATCAGTAATATTCCCTTGGACGCATGAAGCTACGGGGAGCAGTGTCCTCATAATCGTCGGGGTGATTAACAAATCCTCCCTGGCGAAAACGCAACAACGCCTGAACGGTACTATCTACCAAATCATCGTGATCACCTAGAGGAAACGCTGCACATTCTTCAATTAATTCATCAGCAAAACTTTTTTCCGGTACCCACACCATACCCGATTCTACTAACGGCGCAACAGCATTAACACGAGTCACCTTATCATTTCCACGGGTGGGGGTATAGGTAGAAACGGGAATTCCCGTCTGACGTAATTCATACGTTAACGGTAAACCACTAGCTTTTGCTTCAATTACCACGTTATCTGGATCCCATTGCTTGTATTGTTCATGGGCCACACGTTTCAATTCCGGAAATTCCCAACGACCCTTTATACTATCAAGCAAAATGATGTGAAAAGTTTCATCCTCGTTCGGTTTAAACACTCCCCAAGTGGTAATTGCGCTATAATCAGCGGTTTCCTTAGCACTAAACGCCGTATCGTAGCTTTGAATGATATATTCTAGTCCAGGAACAGTTTCTCGCTCCCAACGTTTCCACCATTCACGTTTAATTAAGCTGCCTTCTTCGGCAGTTGGGTTTTGCATCCATTGAGCGTTCCATTTACTCACGCTCAAACTAGCTTTTACCCCTAATAATTCATCCACTTTCCAGTATTCCGGCCAGACAGCCTCTTCATTTGGCATAATGGCGGGAAACTCCACAATTTCCCACCTATCGGACATATCATCCGATGCCTGAGCCTTAATGAGCTGTCCTGTTAGGTCTTTTACCGACCAACGTGTCATCACCAGGATAATGGCCCCTCCCGGTTGCAGACGTTGCCGTGGTCCAGATGTGTACCATTCGTACGCATTATCCATGGCGTTGGGGCTAAGTGCATCTTGTTCACTATGGGGGTCATCAATAATCAGCAAATCAGCACCACGACCCGTAATTGCACCCCCCACACCCGAGGCGTAGTATTCACCGCCCTCATTTGTCTCCCAACGTCCGGCTGCTTTGGTATCTGCGCGCAGTTTTGTTTGCGGGAACACACGCTCATAATCCGCGCTATCCATAAGGTTACGCACCTTACGACCGAACCGCACAGCCAATTCACCTGTATGCGTGGTTTGGATAATTTTCAAATCTGGTCTACGACCAATTAACCATGCCGGAAACAAGTAGCTGGCAAATTCTGACTTAGTGTGGCGCGGCGGCATGTTGACAATAAGCCGTTTCAACTTGCCTTCAGCTACAGCCTGAAATTTCTTAGCAATTATGCGATGGTGTTCCCCTTCAATGAAGTTAGGCCAAACCAAACGCACAAATTCAAGGAATTCTTCCTGGCATTTATCCTGGTCTTTTAAGGATTCTAAACGATCCGCAAGCAGAAAGTATTCATTCAATACCTCCTTTGGTACCTGCTCAACGTTTAAATCCATCTACACAATTCCTGCAAACGGTAATTGCCCTGTTTGCTGCAATAAAAGCCGTGCATCCTGCTCCGTGAATACGGGGGGCAAGTTAACTGGACTAACAGCTTGTGTGAGGGTAGCAACAGGAGGCGGTAAATCAGGACTTGGTATTCGAGGCAAAACAACATCTGCCGTATCTTCCTCTTCCTCCGTAGTCGTCGGATCCGGTAATGTGGTTGTGGGAGGAGTCAACAAAGCTGTCAATTCTTCCTCAGAAGGTCCACCAATTTCTCCTGGATCCTCGTCCCCTATTTCTGGATCTCCTGGGCCGTCGCCAATTACAGAATCCGAAAAATCAGTTACGGCCTCGGCAATACTACCTCTCCCACTGTCCGTAAGGCCAAGTGCGGGTGCCATGCCTCGGCCTTCGAGCGCTCCAGCAACCGTACCCAATGCTGCCCCTGCGGGGCCTATCAATCCGGCAAGGCCAAACATAGCGTTCGTTAAACTTGGGTTTAGATTACCTGCAATTTGGCTGGCTTTAAGCGACCCCGGTGATAGTCCCGTTGGGTCGTTAATCGCATAACCTATGTTCGGGTTCACACTTCCCATATTCAAGGACAACGCATCTATCACATCTTGTAGGGAGTTTAAGCCCATCTCTGAATTAACACCCAAACCAACAGAGGGGCTTTGAGACCCTTGACCACCTCCCGAAATTGCTTGCCCCATGACGGCTGCTGCTTGAGCTACGGTTATATCGTTGTTGGTAACCGCTGCTTGTACTGCCTGTGCATTGATCCCTTGCTGGTTCCCCAACGTATCGTCGATGTTATCAGTCAGAGCCTGGGAAGCCGCAGCACTAGCATTACTAACAATACCCTGTATCGCGGCTATTTGGCTTGGGGTACCTTCCACTGTAGTGCCGTCGTTTAGTTCAACGCTGGTGGGGGAAGTAAAGCTTACCTGATCTTCCATAGCCAACGCTTCTGCTATGGCTTGTTGGGCTTGTTGGGCTTGCGCTTGAGCTATCGCAGGATTGGCCATCGCATTAGCTGCCGCAATATCCGCTTGCGCTTGGACTTGTTGCGCTTGCGCTTGTTGGGCTTGCGCTTGTGCTGCGGCATCAGCAGCAGGATCAGAAGCGGTAGCAGCAGCAGCGGTAGGGCTATCCGTACCTCCTGCGCCAGTGTCATCACCCCCAACACCGTCATCACCTCCACCTACCGCGCCACCCCCATCGGGACCAGTGTCATCACCATCGCCAACGCCACTGCCTCCAACACCATCGTCGCCACCATCGCCATCGCCATCGCCACCTCCGCCTCCGCCACCTCCGCCTCCGCCACCATTAAAATTAGGGATGCCAGCAGGGCCGGGATGCGGTGGACTACTACCGTACATATCCACCTGCGCAAGCAAATTCTGCTCAGCAGGGGTCAAATAAGCCAGTTCAACACGGTGGTGTCCCGTATTATAAGACTCAGGAACACTTTGTCCATTAACCACAACAGAATCAGCAGCCTGTGGCGCATCATCCATATCCATCAACAGCTCACTAATACGCCTCGTCAATTGTCCACGCATCAATCTAATCCCATCATCGTCTCAGCGCCCGTCATAACATAACCGCCCTTGTTATACTTTGGAGGACGGGGTGATTTCATTCTTCCCAGCCCAAATGCGGTATTTATATCATGACCACTAGCGGTTTTAGGGCGCTTTTGCAAAAATTCATCAATATCGGGGTAATAATTCTTCCCTAAGTCTTCTTTTCCCGCACTGCGCATCGTGGCAAAAACCTTATTGAATTGATAAACCGGATCATAAGGATCATCAGGGCCGTATCCCCTCATCATTTCAGTGGCTCGCGCCTCCATCTCACCCAGATTCGTAAAATAACGATAGTCTGCTTCATAAAGACTATTTTCTAAATCTACCAATTCCTGTATCTTTAACTGTAATCTATGAAACTTGGTTTCATCATCACGGGTAGCTCCACGCCTCCAATTATCACGCGCCTTACCCTGCTCTTCAAGTTTATTGCGGCGATAAACATTAATCCCAGCCGGGAAAAAAGTTTCTTGATCTCTATCACCAAGTTTCTTCTCCAACCTGCCGCGCTGAAATGCCATCTCAGATTTTAAAGTTACAGGATTAGCAGTACCGCTAAGGTCCAACGCTTCTATTTCTTTCCACCCTCTAATAATTTCATTATGTAAATTATCCCTATGCCTCTGTGCTAATTCGAAGTTGGACCGGGGCGAGTAACCTGCTAAGAATTTTAAATCCGGATGTCTTTTCAAAAGCTCGTCTGTAGCCTTACTAAATTCACTAGCAGGTCCGCCGCTTCCCGAAGCATACCCTACTTGTTCCCTGAGTTTCGGATCCTTGCCCTGCACCGCATGTGAAACTTCATGGAGAATACTTCTTACATAGTTCTCTACCTCAGCGCTGCCTGGGCCGGGAAGATCATCACCTTCGCTGCCGGATAAATGGTGGTGGTCTTGGTTAAGTTTTATTAGATTTTTGTCTCTATGCCATTCAGCCTTAGCCGTCATGCCATGCGGGTGTCTACGACTTTCTCCAGGGTACATGGCTATTTCAACATTACGCAAGTCAGGGTAAGCCTCATACAATTTCGGATGATTCATCACATCTTCTAATCTGTGCGGCGTTGTAAAATCGCTTTCGATAAGGTTAACCAGCCCTTGTTCATGTAACATCATCTCATCATCAGGAATATGGTGCCGCACAGCAAAACGCTCACTGCGGCGTCCTCTCTGGCTAAATCTTCTCTCCGCATCAGGGTCATCCAATCGGATAACCGCCAAACCCGTGGCTTTTTCTACATCGGGCGGCGACTCACCCTTATCCAACATCTTCTCCGCAGCATCATACTTTTCACGCAAAGCAGGGCTTAAATTAGGAGCATTCCTACTGCCAAATACACCCAACGAACTATCTATCATACCCAATTTAGTCGCCGCCATCTGCGGCGCACCCATACCCATGACCAAAAATGGATCCATAACAGGGGGCGCACCCGTACCCTCTATAGGTCGCCCCTGTGCATCATAATCATAAGCAACAGTCGGCACTCCTTTCTCCGCAGTCTGCGTCATACCTGCCGCCGTGCGCGGGAAATCACGAACCATCTTCGTCACCCCTTGGGGTAGCGCAGCCAATCCTCTACCCACAGTCTCCGCAGTCTGTCGCTCTGTCGCTAAATCACCCGATATCAATCGGGACAAATAATGAATGCCTCTCCCAACAGGCGACTCAATTCCCGGGCCACGCTCCACCGGGCCATGAACCGCTGGGTTGGGTACCTCAAAAAATCCACCCGTAGGCGTCTCAACAACAGACTTAGTCTCCGGTCGCAAAATCTGCTGTCGCTGGGCACTAAACAATCCAGCAATGTTCGACGGCAAATTCACCAATCCATCACGCCAAACAGTGCCATAATCATACTCAGGGGAATCTATCTGCTTCTCCAAATCAACCATCGTCTCAGCAGCCAACACTCCATCCCCTCTAGGGCGGGCAGCTCGCGCCTTCAAACTCTCAGAAGAAGTCAATCAACCTCTCCTCAAAACAATCAAATTTTTTCGAAAATTTTATCATCATCATCATATATCACTCAATCGTGAAAAATAATCCAATAATCGCGCATCCTAAACCCTTAATCACTCAACAGCAAACAAAACTTTTGTGTAACGAACACCGGACGGAGAATAGTGGGCGGGTGGGTGGGCGCGACGCGCCGCTATGGGGGGGGGATGCCCCCCAATGGCGCTACCAAGTAACGGCCAAGTAATACCCGGTACCTTTACTTGGGCGTTACTTGGTAGCGGCAGGCACGCACACGGCGCGCCCGGTTGCTGCTATTTGTGGCTAAAAGTAACAACGCCCTGCCAGCCAGCCACTACCACATCGGCAAGCCCGGCAAAGCTGGCACCGTTGGCCTTGCTAACCGCAACAATGCTGGCCAAGCTGCCGCCTGCCAAAATGGCCGCTTTAATGGTGGCGCGTTTGCCGGTTGGTTTGCCCCTGCTGCCCCACGTTGTGGCCACGCCCGTGGGCTTAACCGTTGCGCCAGGGTACTTGGTTGCAAAGGCCCGCACCATATTGGCCGCAACAACCGGCACCGCCGTTTTGCTTAGGCACACGCTATTGCCACCATGGTAGGCCGTGGCCAACGGGCCGTGGCCGTGGGCCTTGTTTGCAGCCGCCACCATATCGGCCTGCGCCAACGTGGTGCCCACTTGGGCTTGCGCGTTTGCCGCAACGGTTTGCGCGGGGGTTGGGTTGGTTTGTGCTTTTGCTTGTGCTTTTGGCATGTTATGCCCCTTTTGGTTTTGCGGCCTTGGCATTTTGCCTGCGCCGCTGCCCCCATTATAAGGTTATGGCCGGGCATGTAAAGCGCTAATATGGCATGGGGCCATGTTATTTTTGCATGGCAGCTATGCGTCACGCGCATGGCTCGCGTTCGCTAATATGCAACTCTGCTAATATGCAACTCTGCTAATATGCAACTCTGCTAATATGCAACTCTGCTAATATGCAACTCTGCTAATATGCAACTCTGCTAATATGCAACTCTGCTAATATGCA
>Ga0098040_1001057_pt1 | contig 12315 bp, 7 predicted proteins | sample 7_EtaG_FD_75065 | JGI IMG/M metagenome (GOLD analysis project Ga0098040, IMG submission 75065) | Marine viral communities from the Subarctic Pacific Ocean - 7_ETSP_OMZ_AT15161 metaG | ecosystem: Environmental > Aquatic > Marine > Oceanic | place: Pacific Ocean | collected 2015-01-08
GTTAAACAGGCTAAAAAAGAAACTGGTCAAAATCATAAAATACCTTCCAAGACAAAACAAATGTGTAAAGAAGTTGGTAAGTATAAAATTAATGCATATGATTATAAAGGTAATAAAGGTAAAAAGAGAGATGTTAATGGGTTGATGTATCAATATTATGCTTATGTACAAGGTTGGGGACATGGAAAATTTAAGGGTCCTTCTGATTGGTTTTTAAAAGGTTCAAAATTTGATAAAATACTTGAATGGTTATCTGAGCATGGATATAATAGGTATTTTGATTATGGTTATTTAAAAGATCATGTTACTTCTGATTTACAAGCAGTTCAAATTGTTAGTGATATAAGACCAAAATCAAAAGATGTAGATCCAGCTTATTATCACGTAAAATCATTTTATAATTCTTTTGGTTCTAATAGAAATACTAATGTTTTTGACCAAGTAGTAAATAAAGTAGATGCATGGATGAAGGATAATAAAGTAGAGACCTTATGATCAAATTAAAAAATTTGTTGGTAGAGAGAGTGGATTATCATGAACTAGCTAGACATCTAGTTGATTCATATGGATTAAAATCTAAAATTAAATTTGGAAGTGGTAAAACTTTTGGTGAATATGTTCCAGAAAAAGATTTAATTACTTTACGACCATCTTATAGGACAGTTAAACAATTTTTATTGACAGTATTACACGAAATTAGACACGCTTTAGATGCAAAACAACTGGGTGTTAAAAAGTATATAAAAAAATATACTCAGGCAGGAACAATGGCTAATTATGATGGATTAGATCCCCATGATGATAATAAATGGGAAGAAAAAGCGGAGAAGTTTGCAAAAAAAGAATTATCTAAATGGTTGTAAATGTACATAACAATTTAATTCCTTTACCACATAGAGCAACAGGACAGCTTATACAGAGGTTTAAAGAAAATTGTGAAAAATGTACGAGAGATCTAACTCATAAACATCCAGGTAGAAATAATCAAAATTGTATAGTTTGTGATGAAGTATTGGAGAACGTTCTTGAGGTAACTGGTAGTGGTTATGGAAGTGCAACTGCATTTGATTTTGAACCTAAGAATGCTTACATAATATATGATCATTTGGAAAGTAAACATCATATACCTATTAGAAGATTACTTAAACATCATAATGGTAAATATGTATTATATAATGGGGTACCCAAAGAAGAAACTCTTAATGAATCTCTAAAAAGATTTACAGAAACGTATCCAGATTTTGGTGGAGAAAATTGTAAATGTCCTTTTTGTGCTGGTGGTGAATTGTTGAGGGTTTATAAAAATGCTGGGACTGTATATAGGATTTTTTAAAAAATGAGTTATTTAAAATGGAAAGAACCTTGGAATGGTTATTCAGTTCCAAAAGATACTGGGTTATGTAATAGAATTTTTCATTGGGAATTGGGGTATGAAATAAATAAAATTAATAATTTTGAATTTACTATATTGGTGGAAAATATCTATTGGCCTGAATTAAATTATTTATCATTTCCATATACTGAAGGAAGTAAGTATAGAGGAGATAAATTTAAAGGGAATTCAAGATTATTTAATTCTAATGTTTTGGAAAAAGATAATTTTAAATTGGATGTAAGTATAGATTGGTCACCAACTTGTGGTTATAACTTTTCAAATTTTTTTTGTGAAAAGTATGACTCAGAAATTTTGAGACCTTTACAATTAATTGATATAAAAAATAAGATTTTAAAAAAGAATATTTTTAAAAATGTTGAAAATGTGGTTGGAATACATATAAGAAAAGGTTTAGGAATAAATAGACTACAAGATAGTAATAAACTATCATTAGCACAATACAAGAGATACGTCAGACGTTGCCAAGAAACATTAGAGTACAGATATATTTATCCATATATTGAAGATAAATTTTATTTAGATATTATGGAAAAAATTATTAATATAAATCCAGACCAAAAATTTTATATAAGTTCTGATGTTGGTAAAGAACAGTTGTGTGAATTTTATGATAAATACAATATTGTAGATCATACTACTATATTAAATAAAATTTATTCTGAAGTAGATCTTTCGAAAAATTATCCAAGACCTAGTTTAAATAAAAAATGTTTACAGGATGTAGTAGATTTATTTTCACTATCGTATTGTAAATTTTCAATTTTATATCCAATGTCTACTTGGAGTGATTTTGCGTTCAGTTATAAAAATAATTTTTGTTTAAGAATTTTAATTGATAAATTTGATGAGAATGTTTATATTAGGGCTATGAGCTAATTTTTTAAAAAATAAGTTTATTTTGAAAATTTAGTAGATAGTTATAAGGGAAGAATAGGTTATTAATGAAACCACGAAGTGCCAAAAATAAAGGTAAACGCCTACAAAATAAAGTACGTGATTTAATCCTCGAAAAATTCAACTCTAAATTAGAACCAGATGATGTGCGTTCTATTACTATGGGTGAATCTGGAGAGGATATTTTATTATCACCTGCTGCACGTAGATTATTTCCATTTAGTGTGGAATGTAAATCTCAAGAAAAATTGAGTATTTGGTCATCTTTAGAACAGGCCGAGGGTAATAGTGGGGATCATACACCTTTATTGATATTTAAAAGAAATAGATCCAAAACATATGCAGTATTAGAATTTGACGAATTATTAAAGTTATTGAATGAATAATTTACTATCCTTACTTTCAGTAGTTATAGGAAACCCTGGTAGAAATGTCCGAAAAGAAAATGAACATATATTTTTCTGTCCATTTTGCAATCATTATAAACCAAAACTTCAAGTAAACCTTGTAAGTCAATTTTGGCACTGTTGGGTTTGTGATAGTAAAGGACGACGTTTATATCAATTATTTAAAAAACTCAATGCTAATAGATCTCAATTTAGAGAGTTGAGTGAAATAGTTGGAGACTCTTTTTATTCTGCTGAAAGTAAGGAAGTAAGTAATAAAGTTTCTTTACCAAAAGAATATAAACCTTTATGGATAAAAGAAACTGGTAATATAATTAGAAAACACGCGATGTCTTATTTAAATAAACGTAAGATAAGTGAAGGTGATATTATAAAGTATCAAATTGGATATTGTGATTATGGTTTGTATTCTAATAGAATAATAATACCCTCATATGATGAAGATATGAAATTGAATTATTTTCTAGCTAGAGATTTTTATTCAAGTTATCAAAAATATAAAAATCCTCCAGTATCAAAAAATGTTATAGTCTTTGATTCTTTAATAAATTGGAATGAACCAATTGTATTATGTGAAGGTGTATTTGATGGAATATCTATAAAACGTAATGCTATTCCGTTACTTGGTAAAAATATACCAAAAGCGTTATTAGAAAAGATAATTAATAAAAATATTAATAAGGTATATTTAGCTTTGGATGCAGACGCAAAATCAGAGATATTAAAAATAACAGATATACTTTCTAAATATAATATAGATGTTTATATAATAAAATTAAAAGAAGATACAGATCCTTCCGATGCAGGTTTTGAAGAAATGTTAAAATATGTAAAAAATTCAGAAAGTTCGAGTTTTACTGAACAAATTATGATGAAACTTAATAATATATGATAAATGAAATAGTTAAAGTTCCATTTAGAAAATTAAAATATATCCATCATATATCGGATATACAAATTAGGAACTTAATACGCCACAAAGAATATAGAGATGTATTTGAAGGTCTCTATGAAAAAGTAAAACTTCAAAAAAATAATTCTATAGCATATATTGGTGGAGATATTGCACATTCTAAATTAGATATGTCTCCAGAGTTAATTGCAATGTTATCTGATTTATTTAGAAATTTAGCCGATATATGTCCTACCATAATTATTGCTGGAAACCATGACTGTAATTTAAACAATTTATCTAGAATGGATTGTTTAACACCAATAGTAAATAATCTTAAGCATCCTAATTTACATTATTTAAGAAAAACAGGTGTATATAAATGTGCTGACACTTCATTAGTAGTATGGGATGTTTGGGATAAGGAAAAAGATTATATTAAAGCAAAAGATGTAGAGGGTGATACTAAAGTAGTTTTATACCATGGTACAGTTGATCAAGCAAGAACAGATTTAGGATTCAAGTTACCTTCAAAAGTAAAAATTAATTTGTTCAACGGATATGATTTAGGATTATTAGGTGATATTCACAAAAGACAATTTATAAATAAAAAAGAAACTATTGGATATTGTGGCTCATTGGTTCAGCAAAATCATGGTGAGGATATTGGTAAAGGTTATTTGTTATGGGATGTTCCTGCTCGCAAATCTACTTATGTAGAAATACCAAATGATTATGGTTATGTAACTTTAGATATTGATAAAGGAGTATTACCTGATATATCTAATTTACCTAAAAAATCTAGAGTGAGAATGAGAGTACGTAATACTTCAGCCGCGGAAGTAAAAAGGTTATCTACTATAGTTAGACAAAAATATCCTAAAACTCAAGAAATAACAATAACTAGAACTGATGCATTTGATAGCGCCGATAGGGTTAGAGGACATAAAATTAATATTGGTGATATAACTGATATGGATTATCAATATCAACTTATATCAGAGTATTTGGATAATAATTTTGTGGTAGATGAAGAAACATTATTAAAGATAAAAGATATTAATAAAGATTTAAATGATAATCTTCCAGAAGAAGAAGTCTATCGTAATATAAATTGGAAATTAAAAAAGTTTGAGTTTTCAAATATGTTTAGTTATGGTGAAAATAATGTTGTAGATTTTACAAGACTTAATGGAATAATTGGAATGTTTGCACCAAACGCCAGTGGTAAATCAGCTTTGTTAGATGCGATGTCTTTTACTGTATATGATACTTGTTCTCGGGCATTTAAAGCAGATAATGTACTTAATAATAAAAAGGATTGGTTTTCTGCTAAAATAAACGTAGAAGTTAATGGTCAAGATTATTGGATCCAAAGGTATGGTAAAAAATTAAAAAGTGGGCATGTTAAGGTTAATGTAAATTTTTATACTTTTGATGATAATGGTGAAAAAATTTCTATGAATGGAGATCAGAGAAGAACTACAAATGGTAATATTAGAAGAATTTTAGGAAATTACGAAGATTTTATTTTAACAACACTTTCATCGCAAATAAATAATACAGTTTTTATAGATAAAACCCAAAAAGAAAGAAAAGAATTATTACAACAATTTATGGGAATAGGAATATTTGATAAATTATATACATTAGCCGTAGATAATATGAAAGATGTTAGAGCTATATTGAAATCTTTTAGAGATAATGATTATGATACTGAATTAGTTGATATAAAACAAGGTAAGAAAGATGTAAAAAGTAAGTTAGTTGAAGTTGAAGAACAATTAAAAGAACATACTAATAAAGAAAATGTTATAGATAAAGAAGTTAAGAAGTTATACAGAAAATTAAAACCAGTAGATGAAAGTGTTACTGATATTGATGGTATGAAATCAGATAAAGAAAAACTAATGAAAATAATTTCTGGGTTTGATATCGAATCTGCTGAAATAAAAAGCAAATATGAGAATTTATCTTTTAAATTAAATGAAACAAAATCTAAAATAGAATCTTATAAAGAGCAGGGTATAGAAATCCAATATGCAGAATTAGAACAATTAGAAAACAATAGACAAGATACTAGAATAGAAATTGATAAGTTACAGATTTCGGTCAGGTCAAAATTGGATAAATTAGAAAAGTTACAGGATTTGGAATATGACCCTGAGTGTGATTTTTGTATGAATAATATTTTTGTTAAAGATGCTATAAAAACTAAAAAAGATTTAGAGACTGATAAAGTATTGGCGGATAAATATGTTAATTCTATTGATGGATTGGATAATAAAATTAAAAGATTATTTCATGTAAAAAATCATAAAGAAGATTTTGATACGTTGATAAAAGAATTGAAAGAAATTAATATTTCTTATAACAATAACCAATCTAATATGACTATTGTAGAAGAAAAAAAGAAAAATGTGATGTCTCAAATAAAACATTTACAGGAACGAATCAGTAAGTATTATGAACAAGAGCAAGATGTTATTTATAATAATGAAATAAATAAACATATAGATGATTTATTATCTGAACAATCAGTTTTTAAAAATAAAATAAAAGAATTGAATAATGAAGTTAAAGATTTTTATGCATCATTACAAGTATTAGAAAATAAACGCAGAACAATTGTAAGAAATATTAAAAAGATAGAAGATTTAGAAAATGAAAATGTAGCATACCAGTATTATTTAGATGCCATTAAACGTGATGGGGTTCCATATGAACTTATTACAAAGGCACTTCCAACTATTGAAGGTGAAGTTAATAATATATTGTCTCAATTAGTGGAGTTTCAGATTATATTCGAAATGGATGGAAAAAATATTAACAATTACATTGTATATGATGATGATAATGTTTGGCCATTAGAAATGAGTAGTGGGATGGAAAGATTTATTAGTTCATTAGCGTTACGAGTAGGGTTAATGAATGTGTCTAACTTACCAGCTTCTAATTTTCTTGCTATTGATGAGGGTTGGGGAACGATGGATAGTGAGAATATTAATTCAGTATATCAATTATTTCAATATTTAAAAACACAATTTCAATTTACATTAATTGTATCACATATTGATTCGATGCGAGATGCAGTAGATACATTATTGGAAATTAAAAAAGATAAAAACTTTTCTTCAATATCCTTCGCTTGAGTCAGATTTCATTTGACCATCTAATAATAATCTATTATTAGAACTTCTTTTAAGTTTTAAAATATAAGTATTAACAAGGGCGGACATACTAGTATGTTCGTCTTTTGCATGTACCTTAAACCAATTAATTAAATCTTTATCTACTGTAAAAGAAACTTTCTTTTTCATACCGATACTCTCCATACTTTATCCATACAATAAATATTTAGAATTTGAATTTTTGATATTTATAGTTGAACGTTTTATAATGGAAATAATTTATGGCTGTACTTCGCAGAAGAAATAAAAAACAAAATTTAATTGATATACCTACCTATATATCTGAGGAAGGAATTGATAGTAAGTATTTTCAAATTTTTGGAATACCAGAAGAACTTACAACTGGAAAAAGTAGCTTTATAGTAGGTGGTTCTCCATTTTTAAAAAGTGAAGTTAAATTAAAATTAGAAATACTAGATTCTCAAGGTGAAGTTATTTATACTGAACCTGTTTTTGGATATAGAGAAGGAGTAAATCGTAGGGTTTCTATTGAAATTTATGATTCCAAGACTGCAGGAGAAGCGGTAATTACACTTCTTGGAGAAATAGATCCAGTTAAATCTGATGTACCTATTCCAGCAGAATGGCAAGGAGTATATAATGTAAAATATAGTAGACGAATATCAATAAATCCAACATTATTAAATACTCAACCAATTAGATTTCATAAACAACCTTTTGTTAATATATCACCACTTACTAATGCTTTTAAAGAGTATATACAACAACCAGAAGAAACTAGAATATTAACTGCGACACTCTCATCTGATATAAATGTAGCTGCTTCAGCACAAACTACAGACCCAGTAACTCAAGAAGAAAGTTATCCAGAAGAAGACCAAGCTGAGAAAGCTTTTGATTTTATGGCTTTATATAATCAGCCAGCATTTAGACAATCTAGTTTTAGTAATTTTAGAATGCCATTTAGATTTCAACTCTTTTCACCAGCAAGTGGGGATTCAAATTTAATAGTTTCAAGTGGAAGTTTAGATGATGGTATGATTGGTCAAAAGATTATTATAGATGATCCACAAGTAGATACTTCTTCACCAGATATACCAACTACTTATACGGTTCCTTCCCAATATTCATCTTCTATTATTGATATAACTAATGATACTACTTTAAATTTAGCAAAAGCATTTTATGTGACTGGGGAAGATGGTAGCACAAAATATCCAGTAAATTTATCAGCCGATCAAGCATTTACTTGTAGTTTTTCGCCAATACCAACTGAACAAGACTCAGTTATAAATTATTTTGATTTAGCAGATATAACTATAAGCAGATTGCGTACATTTAGTGGAGATATAAAGTATGTAAGAGTATTTTCTATATCACAAGGATCTCAAACAGAACAACAATTTGATTTTCATGGTGAATTTCCATTAGAATCTCAAGAGTTATTATTTGATTATAATAATATTAAAAGTGGTAGAACTGGATTTTTCTTTAATCAAGAAAAAATAAATTCTTATTGGCATGCTTATGGAGGAAATAGGGCAACTACTGCTAGTGGAAGTGGTGAACCAGCAGATAGTATACAGTTAGCACAAACTGGTTCTATTATTAGATATGCTATGGATATTTCTGGATCAAATGCAGGTTTGAATCAAGAAATTATGGTGCAAACTTCACAATCTTTTTCTCTATCAAAAAGTGTTCCTTATGAATTAAGTTTTAAAGTTTATGGTTCTAGGCAATCAAAGACTACATCTACTGGGGATAAACAGAAAGCTAAAATAGATTTCTTTATGTCTGGTAGTAATTTTAATCCAAATCATCAGTTGGGTGGAACTTATGGTAGAAGAATATTAACTGTAGATTTTGATGACAGTGTAGAGTATCCAGAATTACAAAATTTAGTATCATATGATTGGAATAAAAATTATTTAAGTGGTATGTTTATACCATTACAGTCAGGCACGGGAAAATTACAGATACGGGTTTCATCTGGTAGATGGCATATAGCTGATGTTTCACTAAGACCATCTGCTGATACTAATTTTAGTCCTGAATCAGCTAGAGTATTTGCAGAAATGCCACCGAGTAGAAATAGACCTGATACTGTTAAATTTTTATTAGAGTTTGTAAATAATGATGGAGCAAAAGCAGACTCAGTTATTTTATCTTCTGATGTTGTATTTCCAGGAGCTAACTTTGCTATACAAGGTGATAATAATGTTCTTTCTGGTTCTATGTATATCTCAAATGCTATTGGTGAAGGTATTGAGATGGCAGGTCTTAGTTCAGCATTTTTAAGAACTATTGGATGGGAAGGTTTTAACAGTGCTTCTAATGCTGGTAAAGGTGGTTTTATAATTTATAGTGGTTCAGTATTACCAGATTCACCAGATAATTATGCTGGAGCTGGATTAGAAATTCACGATGGTAATAGTGGAAGTGCAGAAAGATATTTTCAATTTAGAACTAATGATGGAAATGATAATGCTATATTCAAAGTTAAAACTGATGATTATTTATTTGGAATTTCTGGTTCAGGTGGAGTAGAATCTTATATAAGTGGTGCTGATGGTAAGTTAGAAATATCATCTTCTAATTTTTCTATTTCTAACACGGGCAATGTTAATATGTCTGGTACAGTTACAGCTACTGCTGGTAATATTGGTGATTGGACAATATCAAGTGGAGATATTGTGGGTACTAATATTACTTTGGATGCCGACAGTTCAAGAATATATAAAACAGATAGTAATGGGGAACTTGATGGTTATTATATGGACTTTACTCCAGGTTCAAACTATTATGTAAGATTTGGAACTGATTTTGCGGTGTCATCTAGTGGAACATTGATAGCAAGTGGTGCAATAATAGAAGGTGTTCTAACATCATCTGAAGGTTTGATTGCTAATTGGACAATAGGATCGGATACAGTTTCTAAACTTTCAAGTACTAAATATACTGGAATATCTTCTACTGGAGATACAAGATTTTTTGCTGGAGCAAATACATTAGCTGCATCTGGAAGTGCACCATTTAATGTTAAAGACGATGGTGATTTAACTGCATCAAATTATTTATTTAATGGTTCAGGATTGATAACAGGGTCTGTTACAATTGGTAAAAGTGCTACTATTTTAGGAAGTTTATCTGCTGAATCCATTCACGTTCCAACATCCGCAGCTCCAAATTATTTAGCAGAGATACATTCTTCAGGATATGCTAGATTTGTTTCAGCGTCTATTGGTGGATGGGATGTAACTGACACTCTGTTGAAGAGTTCTAATGGTGCAATACGATTAAATCCAAATGCTAAAAAAATAACCATAAATAGTCATTCTTTTGCAAATGCGGGAATGCAATTTGATTATAATGCTGGAAACCCAAGATTTTATGTTGGAGATGGAGATCAGAATTATTTGAGATTTGATAGTTCACCAGATCCAGATACGGGTGTACAAATTAAAACAGCAATTTTTAGCCTTGAAACAGATAATTTAATAATAAGTTCTTCACAAAATGATGGAATGATTACATTTGGTTCTACACCTCCAACGGCATATAATAGTGGAACTGGTATCTACATGGATGGAACTGGTAAACTTTTAATTGGAAATGCAAGTGGAGATAAAATACAATTTGATGGTAGTGATTTTGATGTTCAAGTTGGCGCATTAGAATTAGATGCAAGTAATATAGAATTAAGCTCTGCAGAATCATCAATGAGTCTTGGTGAAGGTAAGATAGTTTTAGATGGTGGAACAATATCTACTATTACAGTTGGAGATGCAAATAAAATAGCTATAACTGGGAGTTCTAACTTAGCTGCAATCCGAACTGGTAAGAAAAGTGCTTCAGACACATCAACATCAGGTTTTTGGTTAGCTAATAACTCTACAGACCCAGAGTTTTATATTGGAAATGCTGCTGATACTGCTCATATAAAATTTGATGGCGGGAATACTTCTATAAAGACTGGTACTTTTGAATTAGAAGCAACAAGTATAAACATATCATCAACACATAAATCTATGTCATTGGGTAATGATGCTATAAAATTAGTTGGAGCTGCAACTTCTACAATAACAGTTGGGTCAACTGCTGGTAAAAAAATTAATATTACAGGTTCTAGTGATAGGGGAGTAATAAATACTGGCAAAGAATCTTTAGCAGATACTACTTCAGGATTTTGGATAGCTAATGTAAATGGTACACCACAATTTAATCTAGGTGATTCAACCTCGTTTATAAAATATACTGGTACCGATATGAGTATTAATAGTAGAGCATTTGAATTAAGTGCTTCTAACTTGGAAATATCATCTACGAATGCTTCTATGAGTATTGGCAGAGTCTATCCCGCAGATCCATATATTTTATTAGATGGAACTAGTGGTGTATCAGCTAATGAATCTTATATATCAGTAGGAGCTCACGCTACAAAAAGAATAAATATTACAGGTAGTGCAACCAAAGGAATAATAAATACAGGAAAAAAAGATGTAGATGATACCACTTCTGGATTCTGGTTAGCAAATAATAACGGAAATGTTGAAGTTAATATTGGTAGTTCTACTAATTTTATGAAATTAGCATCTGATGATTTTACTCTTAATGTAGATCAATTAGATATAGATGCTACAGATATTGAAGTTTCATCTACTCAAGCGTCAGCTTCTTTTGGACATGATACTGACGTCGGCACACTAGTACTTGAAGGAGATCCAGCAAGACTTACTATAGTGAGTGGGTCTATAGGTAATACTGCGTTTCAAGGAAATACACCAGCGGGTGGATATCATGGTGAAATATTAAAGATTGGTGATATCACAGATAACGATGGTGGAACTAAGTTTGGTTTAATGATGTTTGATGGTACTGGTAATGATGTTGAGACTGATAGAATACTTTCACTTGGAGATCGAGGAAATGTAATTGGTGGATGGGAAATAACAACTGGTCAAATTAGAGCAATTCCAGATGCAGGTGTTGGTGAAAATTATGCTGAAGGCGAAACTAAAATGATTATACATTCAGCAGGTCGTATAGAGACTTCAGATTTTGCAACTGGTCTTAAAGGTTGGAGAATAGATTCGGCAGGTAATGGTACAGCAGAATTTGAAAACGCAAGAATTCGTGGAACATTAAGAACTACTGTATTTGAAAAAGAAAGTGTGAATGTTGTTGGTGGACAATTGATGGTGGCGAATTCTACTGTAATGGAGCCATTGATGGATCAGAGTGGAAGTATTCTTGCTGGTGCAGCTTCAATGTCAGCTGCAGATGTTACAATGAGTTGTGCGAATGTTAGTGGATTTGCTGCTGGTGAGATTATAAAAGCTAAAAAGGTAGATGATACTGGTTTTATTGTAGAATATATGTATGTAACTGGTTCATTGAGATATACTGAAGCAGGTTCACCATATTCAGCATCAATAGCCAACCAAGCTTCTGGTGGAAATATGGGAGCAAATGACCCAGATGGATTAGCTGGTGAATTATATGTAGGTAGGGCATATGGAGCAGTAGTAAACGCTTCAAGTTCAATTGGAACTGTTGATACTACAATTCCAA
>Ga0098040_1001060_pt1 | contig 12293 bp, 20 predicted proteins | sample 7_EtaG_FD_75065 | JGI IMG/M metagenome (GOLD analysis project Ga0098040, IMG submission 75065) | Marine viral communities from the Subarctic Pacific Ocean - 7_ETSP_OMZ_AT15161 metaG | ecosystem: Environmental > Aquatic > Marine > Oceanic | place: Pacific Ocean | collected 2015-01-08
ACAGGTACGTTAATTTCAATTTTTCTATCTTCTTGTATAGCCGATGCTTGGACAATCCTAAAGACTTTGTGTGCTTTATAAGTATTTTGAGCCATCATTTGAAAGCATTTCCCAACTTGCTCAAGGGCTGGCTCAACTATATCATTCATCCAAGCTTTAATTCTTCTTGTCCCATGCTCATCTTGAGCAAGCAAACCTCTATATGTATCATGTTGTTGCCCAAGATCACCTTGCATAGAGCTATATATACCAGATATATATTCCATATCCTGCTTACCCTCTTGGACAGTCGAGAAGAAAGCTTGGTTTATATTCTGGGGTTGAACAGCGGTAGGCGGTGCAAATCCTTGCCTATATTTAAGCAAAGCACCGGGCGCAGATGAATATTGTTCCCACTCTTCTTCAGGAACAGAACCTTCTTCGTATAGCCACCTTAGATTAGATGCCAAATTTGCATTGTGAATCATCAGTTGGTGAGCTTTATTTATTTCTTGTTGCTTACCTATAAGCGGTAAAACTGCAGACATTGGGTATGGAGTACCTGTCCACATATAGGGAATAGGAACAATAGGATAATCAGCCATAGGTATATATGTTTCATACAATATAGTATCTGAGCCTAAACTCATACTAACTCTTATCCTAGTATCATAAAAAGCTACAGCCTCTACAATAGATTGCCTAAATAAATCATTTTTGATAAGAACTTTATACTCGTCTTCAGTTACTATCTGATTCTCTATCTTAGTAGCCTCTTCTTTTAGCTTTGCAGTTAAAGACATTCTGTGCTGAGATAATTGCTCTTTCATCTCCTCTTCTGCTTTTTCTTTCTCTAACTGGCCTCTTTCTGGGATCATTTCCCCCTGAGATACCAGCATATCTATTTCAATAATTTTCTCTTTCAACTGCACTTGAAGTTCTTTTCTCAAATCATCTATGTTTTCTTCAACATTTCTCTGAAGTTCTTGAAGATTGTCAGTATCAGGAGGCAACTGTATAAAAAGATTGTATAGCTTATATTTCTCTTTACAGTAGAACTCATAGCAATCAACAACTTGGTCTTCCTCAGATGTATTAGGATCATAAGCTTCATTTCCTATATCATCGGGTTGTATGCTATCAGAGTTAAAAGTCTCTCTTTGAGAAAAGAACTGATTACCAGTATTAGCAGAACCATCAGCAGCATTAATTTTTCTTTTAAATTGAGGGAACATAGATATAAGATGATTCTTTGGAAGGTCTTTCTTTATAATTATATAACCTGCATCCCTAAAAAGGAAGTCTCTGCTCATAGGGTCTACCCAAACATCATGAGGGTCAATCCTTTTAAATACAACTTCACCCATACCTCTATCCATATCAGGGTCTACATCAATTTGAAAAAATCCTATTCCTTTAACAAGAGCATCTTGAATAACATGAGAATAAAGTGAATTACCATTAGATATATACCAACAATAATCAGCAATATCAGCATGTACAGCAGCTACATCCGTATCACTTCCCTCTGCTCCCACGGCTTGCCATCTAGGATTCTGTGAAGTAGCAAAGTACTTCATCATTTCTATAACAGGAGTAATCCTGTTAATTGTAAAGCTTGGCATACCAGAATTTTCAAGAGACTGCATTTCATCTCTCGTAAGCTGGTCATTATGATAAAAATCACTGCATTTTTGTGAAGAAGACTGCCACTTTCTCCTATAGGCATTATCTGCCCTTTGAAAAAGTTGATAGATTACTTCTGCTTTTTTCTTTTTAGTACTTCTTGCCATATTTCCTCTTAGCTGCTTTATTAGCTTTCTTTCTAGACTTACCTTTCTTCTTCACTCTTTTAGCGAATGAAGTGCTACTTTCGTTTTTGTACCTGTGTTTTCCCGGCATTTTTCTTTTTTCCTAACAAATCTGGATGTCTCTGTCTAAAGCCATTCATATCAACATATGATTGCCACGCAGATTTATTTTTACTATCTGAACTAATGTTCATTACTGATTTACTATCTAGAGACAAGTCGCCTGGTCTTACAGGTTCTATTCCATAATTATCATCTTTAGCCATTACATCATCCACTTCTTAACTGATTCTATAAAATGCTCTGGGTCACCCTTGCCCCCTTCACTATTATAATACTTTTTCCAGTATTCTGCCTGCCCAGCTATCGTGCTTGGTACTTTTTTAGGGACTCTTCGATATTTAAGCCTGCAATGAACGATACCTGCAGCTATGTTCTTTTCTAAGATATCTGCCCATATATGCTCTTCATAATTTTGCCAATATTTAATATCTATAAGACTGGCCTCAGCACAATTCTTCATCAAATCAGCCCTGTACTTCAAATAATGTTGGCAATTATCTACTGCAGTTGCAGGTTCTACTTGCCAAAACGACCTAGCAGGCCCATCTCCCATTTGACGGATATATTCATACCTAGATTCAACAATTCCTGTTGCAACTACTAATTTGACAGCTTCATTCGATGCATATTTAGAACCCATCCTATGACAGGTTTTTTCAACTAAATTCCTAATTTGACCTATACTAACCATTTTTTATGCAATAATCCAACTTTTAACCTGCTTTTTGGGCTTAAACCACGCTTTTTTGTCCTTTTCCTGCTTAAAACTAGGAGGAAAGGTATGCAAACAGGCGTAATACAAGGCTTCAATGGTGTCATCGTGTGCCATTCTGGGGCCAAATGTAAGGATTTCGTTAATCAAATCAAACATAGAATCCCTTACGAATATAGTACCCATACTAAATCTTCCATTTAAACCGCTGTATATTCTATTTCTTTTCTGCGCACCTCCTGGTTTTTCAGGTATTACAGCAATATCATAACGATTTAACCGCTTTCTCTCTTCATTAAGTGCCTGAAAAATAGATCTATTCATGGCAACGTCTTCTACAGTAGCTGAAACGCAATGATATTTATTGTATAACGATATTATGTAGTCAACAACACCCGGTTTTGAGCCACTATCATACTTCGACCCTAGTGTTGGGATTGACCTATGGCGTTCATACTCTAAAACATATGTATTATTATTAACATCAACAGCGACAACAAGCATAACAGAGTAATCAGCACCTTTCGTATCAATATCCGTAGCAGGGTCACAGCCTATAAAAACATTTACTGGTGTCTTATTGCCGTCAATAGATATATAATTTACCCCATCTTCATGCTCAACATACCCATCATAGTACTTTACGTCGCTTGTTTTCCAAAGAGAGTCCTCTTCACTCTGGACTTGCATGAAATATTCTTGATAATACTTGGATGGCTGACCTGAATCATAATAAAACTTCTTCTTTTTCTCCATGATCTCTCTAGTGAAGAAACTCTCCCAAAGAAGATTATTATCATCGTCTACTGCTTTATAAGTAATTACCCTCCAAGCAAACTTCTTGCCATCTTTTAATGCCCGTTCATTGTTGATAAGTAAATTATTAATGAAGCTATCATAATGTACAGGAGTACCGTTAACCCGTAAGCGACCGGTTTCAGGTTCCAACGCTGGATATACAACAGCAGTAACAAGATTCGCATTTTTATTTCTAGCTTCAGGAGTAATAGTGTTTTCTTCATGCTCAAAATCGTCTAATATAATTAAGTCATACCGTTTATGCAGTTTTGCCCCTCCACGAATACCAGTTACGTTACTCTTTGAAATCAGTTTGCAGCCATTACGCAGCTCAATATCTTCCTCTGTCCATTTATTCCCTTTTAAATTACCAAAAAAATATCTTAGCTGCTCATTATACTCTAAATGATACTTGATATAATCCATATTCCCTGTAGCCAGTTTCTGCGTAGCGGACACCCACCCGTAAAAGAACATATCGTCTGGTGGGCAAAATACAAAGTCCTTTAAAATTGATGCTTTAGTGAGAATAGTCTTACCATGTCCCCTAGGTAAAATAAAAGCAGCTTGCTTAACTGAAAGATCGTCAATTACATCAGCTACTTCATAATGGAACGCAGGGGTCTCACTTCTTAAAAAGTCATCTGGTAGAAAAAGCTTACCAAATGCTATAAGATCATTATGGGCTAATGCTAGGGCTTCTTCCGCTTTTGGTATGCTCTTCTTGTTTATGTTCATTTTTAGTGTCTTTGTGAGCAAACCCTGCTCCTAATGGACTATCTTCAATGGGTTTATCAACTAAAAATTTCTTTAGTTCTTCATTATCACCCTTCATCTCAAGATACTTTTCAAAAGCCATCTCTATAGCAGAGATTCTTTCAAACATAACACCAATAAGACTATTGATATTTTTTATTTCTCTGATGATGTCATGCTTGGATATGGTGTTATGCTGCTTACCCATAGAAATACAAAGTCCGTAGTTGTTACATTAGGTTTTGGTTTTATTTTGACGTAAGAGAGCTTCTTTTTTACGCTCCTCATTCTCTTGCCTCCATTCTTGTCTTATGTAATTTAAGTAACCTGCTGCTTTTTCGGGGGAAAAAATTGTTGTTATCAATCTTGTGTCATCATCATCGTATCTAGGGTCTATTATAGTGACTGGAGCATTGAATATATTCTTATCATCAAGCCCCATTTTCTCTGCAAACTTGTCCATATTCTTAAAAGATGCAACTTGGATAGCATGAGATATCAAACCGCTAGAGGGGTCTTTAAGTACTTGATACCCTGATGTATGGATATGCCCACAAGTTAACACATGATCACGCCACCCAGTCTGAGCAGCTCTCGCTACACCGTGAGCAGTGTTCCATATTGAGTTACCTTTAAATGTATGCCTAGCATTAATCCTCACTTCCTTGCCATTAGGAAATACAAGATTCATTCTGGCCCCATGTGCCTGATACATTCCTGGATGCTCACGCATAATAAACTCTATTGGATCACCATCCCCTGTCCACAGGTCATGATTTCCTGCGATCAAATATATCCAAGGTAATTTATTAATGAAATGTTCAGTAAGCATCCAGGATTCTTTTGCTGTAGTTGACTGCTGCCCGTATAAATGAGAGAGCCTACCTACCCAATTGTTTTGTACATCGCCTAAATTCCCTGCAAACATGCCATCTGTACTATTGATTATATCGCAAAGACCAAATACTTCAGCTAAGGAAGTACCATCATCGTCTACATGAGGGTCGCCAAAATGACAAATACCAATAGGGCCACCAATATTTATGTCAACCCTTATTAATTTTTTAAGCCTATAGGCTTTTTCTTTTACATTATACTTTTGCTGTCTAAAATCTATTACATCTTCAATGCCTAACTCTTCTATAGGCACATTTGATATAGTAAACTTAGTATGCTCTACAATTTTAGGAGCTATAGTCTTCTTTCCGCAGCTGGTGCAAAACCAACGCTGCCTCTTCCTATTGTTCTTCCAGTACTGCCAGCCGTCTTTTCTTAAACGAAGATTAGGGCAGTTTGGACATCCAATGGTGTTACCATCGCTATCTAGTGTCGGCAACATCTTCCAGACTCCGCTCTGGCAACTTTCTCTTTACTCCTTCTAGCTGCTCTGGTGAAAAGCCTTGAAAAAGACCTACAACACCTGTCTCTATCTTCTTTTGTCCGCCTAGTGTGCCTATTGCTTTACCTAGCTCTTTAACAGCTTGCAATTGTGTATTATTATCTTCACTATTGTCTGCTATGCACTTTAAACTGCTAAGTATGTACTCATGGTCTATACCAAGTTTGCTTGCAACTTCTAACGCACTTGCCTCTACTTCTTGCATAACTCTCCTTTGTTTAGTAAAACTATAGATTTCTTCTTTGCCTTGTTTTCATCATCTTCATTAAAAGCATTCATATACGCTTTTACGGCCCCTGCACCAGCAACTATATGTGTAGCAAACTCCTTTTCTTTATGAGTCGCCTTCTTTCTCTCTACAACCCTTTTAGATGGGTGTCTGATAGTCTTAGAGAATGTATACCTGTTTTTATGCTGATCAAAGTCTGAATCCATAAATGTTTTATCTTTTATAAGAAACGTACCAACTACAGTTCTTACCCACCCTTGTGAGTTTTTATAATTCTTTCTATCGTGTGGATGCTTTATCTTTGTAGATACTTTTAGGAGTTGGACTATCCCACCATCATCTGCTTCAACCCAGTCACCTTGTGATGCAGTCTTCCAATCTGTATTAGGCGTTGGTGCCTCTTTTCCAAAATGGGCAAAATATTCATCTAAGTCACTAAATACATAGTGCTTGACTTTCTTTATTAGTCTAAAATCCAACTATTTCTTTTTTCTTCTTCTGTGGACTGAATGAGATTCATTGTATAAGTTATTTATTAACTCATCTACCATCTTAGGTATCATATATGTAACGCCATCTATCTCAATTGGAACAAGACCTAGCCTTTCATCGTCTGTCGCCTTATTAAGACACTTCTCCATAGTCTCAACTGACTCATTCCTCAATGCGTGTATAAGACTAGCCATAATGATAATATCCGGGTACAATCCTCTTTGCAATATCCCAACCCCACAACCTAAGATGCTTTACACCACCTAAAGTATGGGACTTGATGTACCCTTTACTTAAATCATAACTAGCTAATACCATTTGACCATCAGTATTTACAATATAAACAGACTTAGCACTCGGGGTCATTCTGGACACCCTTCTTCTTCTTTTTCTTCTTCTTCTTAGCCTTCTTCTTCTCTTCTTTCATCTTAAACTCCGCATCAATAGCATTCTTCACTTCCCTCTCAAGCTTTATACGATCTCTCTCCTTCTCCCTTAACTGCTGTATCCTAGCAGCACCAGTCAAAACATCACCACGATCTAAATCAGCACTCGTTATTACACCCTTTGCCATCAGTTACTCCTTGTATATCTGTTATTATTAAGACTGTCTTAGTTATTCTTTAATTTTTCCCAACCTCCCAACCCTTGAAGGTAAATATAAATGCAAATACAATGCAACTACATAATGACCATGTTATTTAGGCAAAAATATAAGCAAAATGATATAGGCACATACTCAACACCAAAAGAGATAAAGCGGATTATTGGAATTGCTTTTTTCGTTATATTGCGTTTTTTCATTCCAATGTGTTAACACAACAAAAGGAGTTCAATCATGAACATAGTACAACAAGTGATCACAGCACTAATCGAACCAGCAACCATCGATGGCAAGCCCAATCCAATGGTCGATGTCCAAGTCCCAGAGATAGACACCATGACATGGGGGGAGTATCAAATGCTCGAGGATAAGCCCTTGATCAGTGAAATCCATGATTTCGCCCCAGAGTCAGGCAATCCCATTGAGTTCTTCCAATTCACGGGCATCCTATCCCAAGTCACCTATCAAGATGATACCAAAGGTTACACGGGTGTCAGCTTTAGAACGAGTACAGACTACGATGATGATGGAAAGCTCGGCCTTGTGTGGTGGAGGAAAGACCCAGCCAATCCAGGCCAAAAGGTCATCGGCAAGGTTGGTGAGTGGAGTAAAGTTGATCTAGCATCGAAGTTATTCACCCATTACAAACAGAACGCACTAAGAGTCATCAGGCTCGAGCGGATGGGTACGAAAGATACGATGCTTGCATTGATGCGTGGTGAGACTCACACCTTAGACCAGGATTAACGTCCCGGTTTAGTAAAGCGAATGATGGTTTGGGGGTCGAAAGGCCTCCAAGCCTTCTGTTTGCACTAATATTTCTTATAATACTACCAATATTTACACAACATGGTCTTAAACATGAAAGGACAGTAAAATGCCTAATACACAAGCAAAAGAGCGTAAAAGACGTAAAGTACGTATAAACGCTGAACTAAAGAGTAATGGTCGTACACGCAGACAAACAAAGAAGAAAAAGATGAAAGATGCTGTTAATAGTTATAAGGAGTCATTTGATGGTACTATTGATGAGCAGTATAAGTCTATGCATCAAGACATTGCTGGAAAGAACAGAGTAGCTAGAGCAATAGCTGAAGCTAATCGTAACTCAAAGGAAGGAGAGTAAGATGGGACTATTATTAAATAAATTTCCATATATAACTATGGATAGTGGCATAGTGGTGTGCAATTTCACATCATTCCATGATTATTGGTTGAGGGCTGACGAACATGATACAATAGGTGAAATATTGCCTGGATGTACTAAAGTAGTATCTGACGCATATAAATTGGATGCTATAGAAAAAGAAAGTACATTTAGAAAGTACAAGGAATGGACATGTGATCTTAGTGAAATATCACCTGAATGGTTAGCTGAATGGACAGATATTGAATTAAAATATAAAATACCTATGAAGGTGTTGGTTGCACTTGGGAAACTGCATCATAATAGAATAGATTATGTTGATGTTGATATAATACTTGTGCCATTTATTCTAATGGATTTATTAAAGGCTACTGATGGACATGCAACAGTACAAGAATATCGTGGTCTTCATAAAGTTCGTACTTGCAAGAAGATTGATGTAAGGGATGAGAAACAAGGTATTTTTAATAACAGATTTTGTAAATAGGAGGATATAATGGGTTGGATAGAGTTTACTTGTGGAGAGTGTGGTAATAAATATACAGAGCAAACTGGTGATGTTGATGAGCGTGTATGTGATGAATGTTTAAACCATGAAGATGAGTTTGGTTGTCCAGGATATCATGTTGATGCTAGTGAAGATGGGCAGACAATAATACCTTGTGAACATAAAGAATGTAAGGAGCATAATAATGGCTAGACTAGTAACAATCAAAAAGAGTGGAAGAGTGCCAAATATACTTAGGCATACAGCTAATGATGTTTTAATTACTGATGCCAATCGTATAGTTGCTAAATTCAAGGCAAGGGCAACACTTTATATGAAAGATGCAGTGGGTTTAGCAGGCAATCAAGTTGGCATGAAAGAGAATATATTCATGGCAAAGGTTCTGCCTTACTCACATTACACTAGACCCTTTAAAATATTTGTTAATGCATCAGTAGTATCATTTAGCTTATATGAGTCTGGTAATTTTGTTGAATCATGTTTGTCTATACCTGGACAATCTTATAATGTGGTACGCCCTAACGAAATAACAATTAGGTATCTTGACTATGCAGCTATGGTAGAAGTAGAAGAAACTTATAGTGGTCTAGATGCAAGAATAATTCAGCATGAGATGGATCATCTTGCTGGTGTATTGATAAGTGATAAAGAAAAGGAGTACAATCGTGAAAGATAAGTATTTTAAACACACTGAACTATCAGACAAGCACAAATGTAAAATTTGTGGCAAAGGTATTAAGATAAGGTTGGTGAGAATAAAAGAGAATCCTCCAATGTTCTGTTATATGCATTGGTTAGCTAATAAACGCAATCAAAGAGATCAGAGAGATGCGGTTGCACTGGCTAAGTGGAATTCTAATCAAATAATACGAAATAATCATTAAAGGACTCCGCAGTCCAACAGAGGGGGCAGTAGGCTTAGACTGATATGTCGCCATATTTATAGCCAGCCCGTAGGGTATCCTATAAATACTGCCCCCTATCATTAAGGAGAAAGTAATGAAATATGTTAAAAGAACAGTAGTTTATGAGACTTTATGTTTCATAGGAATGATGTTTATATTCTATATATTCATGGTAGTTGGAAATTTATAAAACCCCGCAGGGTTGTATTGGCTGTACTTCTCTCAGCCCACAACTACGCACTTACAAATACAGCCCTGCATTCTTTAGATTATCAAACACTTGTGAGTAAGCAGATGCTGAATCGAGTGAACTCTGAAGTTGACGAACTTCTTAATGCTCAATGCCTGGATGAAATAGCAAGGTAATCTATTTAATATGAGTACTAAACGGTGTAAAATGCTATCCGGAAGCTGGATTAGTTTAAATGATGCGGAAGATATGCCTACCAGCATCAGCTCATTCTATTAGGCTGACTAATAATGGTTGTTATAGATTGTAATCCTACCCAAGATTATTTCAATCAATACAATAAAACTAGTCAGCCTATTCTTTTATGAAAAATAGTTATTTTATATGAAAAACTGTAACTATTGGGCGAGTTTGTTCTAATTTCCTGAAAAGGATTAAAAATCAACCTTGGATAGGTTGTTCTCGCCCATAATTATTTAATAAACAAAGGAGTACATAATGAAAAAGCTAGTAGTTGATGAAATAATAAGTGGTCTTATAAATACCTATGAAGAGTTGCTAATAGTAGCAGCTGACCCAGAGCATAGCCCAGCTAAATGGCATTATCTTACAGGTAAAGTCACAGCATTAAGGTGGGTATTAGGTCAAGATGGTGTTTGTGCTTTAGATGGTATGGCACCAGTTGTAAGTGACCTTGATGAACAATTGGAAGATATTCTAGAAATAGATGATGATGGTTGTGATCCAAGTTATATTGCTGCAAAGAAGGAAGCAGAGGAATTTGAAAAGAAACTTGATGAAACAAAGGAGTAATCATGTTACATATCGATCCATCAGTAGTAAGGACAAAAACTTGTCAAAATATGTTAAAATTGCTTAAATCATGTATACAGTTCCTTGATGACTCAGTAAAAGCTAAGAAAATACATTCAGAAATTGAAAGGATTGAAATAATTCGTGAAAGAGAATATAGAGGACATCCTTCAAGTCAAAATAAAAAACAAAAAGATTAAATAAGGCACAAATGTCCCCAGAGTCCTGGGTGAAAATCCTAGCATCAGTTACTAGCTTTAACCCGAGGGGTGGTAACAGATAAACCAAAGACTATTTCTGTCTCTGGGGATGCCTTTGCAATTGACTTTAAACCTTAATATTATTAACTTTAGGAGACAATGATGAAGCAATTACCAGCATCTGACCCCATTGAATTTATTTATAACACCTACGTAAAAGACAAGTCAAAAAGAGTAAAAAAGGAAGAATATAATGGCTGGTTCTCAGCATCAGCAGCAGGTTCATGTTATCGTAGGCAATGGTATAATATACATGATGCAGAACAAGGTACATTACCTGAAAGAGTTTTAAGACTTCTTAGATTAGGCACATTACTTCATAAAGATATTGAAGATTCTATAAAATATGCCAAGTTGAATTTCCCAGTTGATTTTAAAACTGGAAAGATATTAACAGAATATGAAGTTGAATTACCAGAATATAAAGTATTAGGACATCTTGATGTAGCTGTAATAGAAGATGGTCATGTTGATGTATATGATATTAAAACAATAGCATCATATAAGTTTCAAATGAAGTTTGGTAGAAAACCTGAAAGAAATCCTTGGACTAATTATGAAATGCAATTAGCGACATATGCTTTAGGCATTATTAATGATGAAAATCTTTTTGATGAAGTACCATCAGTAAACTTGAAATTAATGTACTATAAGAAAGATAATAGCGACATGAGGGTTCAAAATCTAGATACAGAACTATGGATGGATGTAGCAGCTGAATATTGGACAGATTTAGGAATAACTTTATCAGAAATTGATGACCCAGAAGAATTAATACCGGGTACAAGCATGGGTACACCAATACAGCCCAATGAATGTAAGTATTGCAGTTATAAAGATACACTGTGTCCCGGTGTTTTTAGTGTTTAATAAAAAAGGAGACCAAATGAGTAATAATAATGATATGCAGGTAGTGTCTAACAACACAATAGTGATGACAGATGCTATAAATAACATATTGAGCAACATAGCAGATAATCACTTGCTAGTGAGCAATATAGAGACACCTAAAGCCTATATAAAGAAGAAACAGGGGATGGATTATGTCGAACTAGGCTTTCTAAAGGGAATGGCTGATAAGCACTTCCCAGGATGGAGTTGGGAAATCATTAATTCCGAGGCATTAGGCTCAGAAGCATATGTCGTACACGGAAGATTGAAATGGTTTGATGCAGGAATATGGAGAACAGGTGATATGGTAGCTGCTCATAGAATACAAAAGAAAAAAGGTTCGGATAAGTTTGTTGATGTAGGCAATGATGTGAAAGCAGCGAATACAGATACTATGAAAAAGGCATTTAATATGTATTTGAATATATCTGATGATGTGTATAGGAATCAGCTTGATGATTTAGAGTTAAGCGATGATCAATATACTGAAATAATAGAAGTAGCTGTAGACATAAGTGCAAAGCAGGGGGCTGATATTGATGAGTTGATTAAGGATGGTACTATAAATACAACAAACTATAAAGGATCACTTTCAAAACTAAAAAGGATACAGAATGAAAAGCGTTAGTCATTTACAATTTGCAGATTCTATGCTAGTTGAGGGATTAGTCTATACTATTGGTGAAAATAGTGGTAGAGTATTCCACAAAGTCACATGTAAAGGAACGAAAATGAA
>Ga0098040_1001061_pt1 | contig 12291 bp, 33 predicted proteins | sample 7_EtaG_FD_75065 | JGI IMG/M metagenome (GOLD analysis project Ga0098040, IMG submission 75065) | Marine viral communities from the Subarctic Pacific Ocean - 7_ETSP_OMZ_AT15161 metaG | ecosystem: Environmental > Aquatic > Marine > Oceanic | place: Pacific Ocean | collected 2015-01-08
TCATACATTATCAGATGCAAATAGTATTAGACAATGTATAAGGGGTACATGTTTTCAATCACATGGTTATAGGTGGACATATAAGGGTGATAAACTAAAAGAATGGGGTAAGGATAAACAAATAAGAATACGTAGTAGGATATATGGTTATCATTCTATTACGGGTGAATATAAAGAATGGCATAGTCAGGCAGATTGTGCCGAGGATATAGAGAATGATAGAAAGGCAAATGCTAATGTCAAAGTAAGTTTAGATAGTCCACGTACTGCTAAATGTCATTGTAAGAAATGGTGGTTGTTTCGTTTTAGTGATGGTAAGAAAGTTCCCTTTAATCGAATTAAGATTACAGAAAAGAATCGGGGACATGAATACTATAGCAAATTAGGGAAAATGAGTGCATCCAAGAGTAAGAAACGTATTAAGGGTATTGCTGTTGGTATGAGTACCGAGGTTGTTTATTTCGATAGTATCAGTGAGGCATCATTTCATATTAAGGGTACTGGGAATTATAGTGCCGTGAGTGGTATTAGTCTCAATATTAAAAAGAATCAACCATGGTGTTATTCCTATGGTTATAAATGGTCATTCGTTTAAATACCATACCGTATCAATAATATAATTTTCATGTAGGATAAATTTAATTTGACGATTGATACTATCCCACTTTTGTTCTTGCGTTCTTAAATCAATATGAATATAATCAATTCCTTTATTCCAGCGTGATGGGAGATAGGTTAGCATATTACCATTTGTTGATGGGGCATTTTGATTGACTGAACTTAACTTTATGGACTAACCAACATCCACATTGTTGGCATCGATTCTGTTTGGATGAATAGTACTGACAGTCCTTACATATGTCCATTCTTTCTTTAATCTTAGATGAAGGGACAAGTATATCTTCATCCGTTACATTTATAACTGCCTGTTTTACGACACTTACCGTAAACTTTGCTAGGTTAGATGCCTGTTCTGGTATACTAGGAAATTCTTCTTTATTATTAGGTTCTGTCATCATACTGTGAATAATGTTCGCAGCGACTTGATTCTCTTCTTTTTACAAATTTTAATTCACCCCAGTACTGCTCATAACATAATAATAATGAATGTATCTTTCGATGTGGATTCTGAGTTGGATGTCCATTAGACGGTGCTAAGTCATTCACTGGTTTATCAAAAACTGCCGTCTCTATTGTTATATAACGTGAGTGATTGGTAAACCCTTTCTTTTCTTCGATGACTGGGCATTTGAAATAGACCCATCCCTCATCTCTTAATATACCCGTCCAACTTTCTCTTTCCCATATCACGTAATCATTAACTTCGGGTTCATACATGACAAAAGCAATAGGATAAGGTTAGGTTGGATCGTAGTTTGCTGCTCTTAATCGATTTGGTGCTATTCCTGCCTCAACATAGAGTTTGAGTCTGGTACTACATTCTTCCCTTGTTAGATTGAAAGAATCGTCTTCTGCCATATCTTCCCATCCAGTCGTGACTAACTCTTGGATTTTGTAGCGTCTTTCATCAGTCATGTTATAATACTCCTAAGTTACAAATGCATCGATAATTCCTGATTCATGATGTACATCCTTTAATTCATACTTTTGCGCCTCGGCAATACTATGATAAATTTGATGCTCGTATCCATCATGAAACTGTTCTTCATTATGTAGAATGGCAAAACATTCATTGTCATCTTCGGCAATGACACTGACAACTCCACCATACTCTGATTGTGGGAAAGGAACCCAGTAATCAACAATGTACAGATATTTTACCATATCTAATGTGGATTGTAAAGGTTCATAAAGAAAACTCCACCAACAATTCCAAGAACAATAACCAGTCCTACAATACTCAGTGCTTGCATGATTAGAAGTGCTCCTGGTCTACAACAACATCCTCTTCACCTAACTTATCACAATCAACCTTTACATCATCAATAGAGCACGTTACCCTATCAGAATCAAATCCATCGTCCAATGAATGAATCACATCATCCAATTTTGTTAATAGAGTCGCACCATACACCTTTAAATCATTGATTTGTTCGGTTAATGGTTTTTTTGCCTGTACTTCAATTTCTTTGATGTACTGCTCAATTGATTTTGGTACTGAATTGACTTTCATTGGTTTTGTGGGATTGTAGGAACTGAATAATGAGATTATACCAGCATCCAATCATACTTGTCTACCATTTCTTTACATCTTTGACATCCTAATGCACTCCAGGCAAAATGATAAACAGTCTGAGTTTGTCCACATTTCGGACATTCAATCTCTCTACCTTGATACTTGCTTGCTCTGGTGTGCTTATTCACTTTTTGAGGCACGAATAAACGTTTCATGGGAATAAGGGTGATGGTGATGCTGTTACTACATGTATTTTATCACATTCTCTCTCAAAGTACTCTTTTCTTAATATTTTCTCCCATATGTCTGCCTCCTCTTCTCTTCTCTCATCATCCAGTAATCCACCAATGGTTTGCTTGACATGCACTAATTCATGGATTAATGTCGTTACATAAACATCATCCAGACACTTATTATGAATCTGAATGAAATACTCTCCATCCTCATCAACCTCACACCAACCAAATACACCATCCTCTCTTAAGTCTTTTTGATGGACTTCAATATCGACAGTGCTGATTTGTGGAAACTTCTCACACATGAAATCATAAACTTTACCAGTGATTCCACGTTGAGTCGTAGAATTCCAATTTCCTGATGTAAGAAGTGTCATTAGTTTACCTCCATCCATTTAATAGGATTTCCGTCAGTCAATTTCCATAGGTAGACTGAACCAACTTCCTTTGTCCAAATATTTGCATAATCCTTGGCATTAGCAAATTCATAGAAGTTGACACATGTATCCTCTTCAAAATTAAAGGTACTTGTGACTGCCCATTCAAAATCCATCATTAAAAATACCTCAATTCAAGTGTGGAGAAAATAGTGTAGATGAGACGCACTGCCCAGTGCATTGCCCAAAAGAAGGAAAGGAGAAAAACTAATTTCTCCCTTCCAGTCATATCCTTACTCATTTGTATAAGTATCCTCCTGCCCAATCAGCATTGTTGTAACATGCTTCACGTTCTCTAATGATACGCAAATCATATCTTACATGCTTTGCTGGACCTTTCCAACTAGCAGGTTTGTAAACTTGTCCAGTATTCTTGTCAACAAAAGCATGGACACCTTTCTCAAAGATGATTCTATGATACTTGCGTCCAGTTTCCATAATGAATCTACCTTTTTGCTGTAAGCGAGTCAATCCATACTGACGTTCAAAGTCAGCATCCAAAACACGCATAAGGTCGACACACCATTCTTTTACCCTTTGTTGCATCCCGATTTGGGCAAACTTGTGCATGTCCTTATCTGAAAGGACTTCTTTTGAAGGAGTTGCAGTCATTGTGGTGGTTGATTGCTTATAAGACTATTATAATGGAAAAAGGGTGCTTTGCAGCACCCCTTGTGACACTTCTTAAACTGACAGTTCAGAAGGATGATTCTCAGGAATCACTACATTCTGTGGTATAGTAGGATGTAAATCATAACACTGCCATACATTCTCCGATGTAAAGATGTAGGCATACTCCTCATTATTCTCAAAATAATCCTGAATTGTCAGATCCAAACGTGGTTCTGTGTTCTCTCCACGTGCATTATAATAGAGAACATGGTGCTCACAACCCTGATTATCCCAATCTTTATCAGAATCACAGCAGGAAATGTCTCCACCATCAATTAATTCTGCTACCTTCTCTTTTGTATTAAACTTTCTCTCAAGTACAACCCCTAACCACTGTGGATAACCATCCCAATGGTGATAGACTGATAGGATAGCACCGTCAACAAGTTCGATGCCAATTCTTGAGCGTGTTGCCATTTGTAAGAAGAAATAGAGGTGAGAGAAACAAAACCCAGGTCTTTAGATGCCTAGGTTTGTTTCCCATGTATCTATTATAGCAAGTCCATCAACGGATTCGACACCTCTTGTACCACTTCCTTAGCTGGTACATGTTCTGTCAGTCTCCTCTGGCATAGATTGTAGTATGTTTCATCAATCTCAAATCCAATAAAATTTCTATTAGTGTCCTTAGAAATAACAGCAGTAGTTCCAGCACCCATGAAAGGATCCAATACTAAATCACCTTCATTACTCCATGATAGTATATGTTCCTTTGCCAGTAACTCAGGATACATGGCAGGATGCTCAAAAGCAAAGGCATCCTTAGTTGTGTATCCCTTACCAGTGTTATATCTCCATATATTATTGCGTGGACTAAAATCAGGTGTTGGTTTCTGTTGCCTTTCAATTAAATTACCATCCTTATCCCTATATGTCCCTGATTTACCCCATTGTGTCCATCCTGCCCACTTATTTGGTTTATCACATATTAAATGTGCAGTCTTAGGTTTACTCTCTTTACTCAACACGAACATATACTCAAAGATTTGTGAATATCTGTTACCATCTCTTCTAGCAGGGAAAGCACACCCATTTTTCTCATATATCATGGTGTCATGCAATTTAAACCCCAACTCCATAAAATATAATGCTTGTCTGAAACTACTACCAGTTTCACTACCCTTAATTACAGCGTCACCAACAACCCATACAACAACTCCACCAACTTTCAATACACGATATAAACCCTGCGCTACATCCTTGAATACATTAAAATCCCACTTACTACTATCATTATATGTTCTCAAGTCATCATATGGTGGACTTGTTACGCACATATCCACGCTATTCTCATCCATTTCCTGCATACCAGTTATGCAAGATTGATTGTAGATAGTATTAATATTCATTAACCTTTTTGCTGTGTCTTGTGATAATCAGCAACTACTTTTGCCCACCTATCCTCATCAGGAGACTTAAACTTCTCATCAACTCTTGATGCTTCATAAAGAGTTACAGGACCCAATGTTTGTGCCCCTCTACCATCACTATCAGTAATTTCTTCATTGTACCTATCAATAAGACGATCAAGTGTCCAACGTGGTAACTGAAATCCACTAAAACCTTTAACAAGTTTATCTTGTCTCCAGTATTTCGCAATGTTTCCAATACACCAATTTCTGAATTCAGACTGTTTCCCATTGTTCAATCCCTCCTCAATAAAGCGATATAAATGAGCAACAGCACGAAACGCTGAACCATTAACATGATCTGCAATTACAGGTGCTTTTTCTCCTGGTCGGAGACTTTCACTAATCAGTTGTGATGTATTAATGTAAATCTTTTTCCAAAAAGAATATGCTTTTTGTATTTCACATATACCTGTTGAATCAGCAGTATAATCATCTTTTATACAATAATAAAAATGAGTAAAAGATTTTAAATCAAAAGCATCATCATTCTCAGAACCAAATGTATTTGGTTTACATCTTAAATTGAGAGTTTTGAGTGTATTTTCAACATGGATAGCAAATTCATCACCAAAGCAAACTTCAGAACGAAGATTATCAATAGTATCTAACTTTTTAACCCAAGTATTTAATTGATTAAAAAGTTCTGCTTCTGACTTTAATACAGTGTCATAATCTGAATCAGAATCATGTTCCAATACAACTACAGGAAGAGGATCATCAGTTCCACTTAATATGTACTTGACAACTTTATTCTGTCCATCAATAACAAAATTACCCTTATGAATAGAACCTAATGACTCAGGACGACGTGAAACAACTACTGGAATACATAAAGACCAATTAAATGTACCGTAACTGTTTATTTTATTTGGTGATATTAAACGCTGATATAATGAATCGACTTGTAATTCTTTTGATTCACTAGGTGATAATGGTTCATATACTAATAGTTTCCCGATATGTCCAAGTTGTTGCTTAACACCTTTGGATTGAAGATCTGCAATGATCTCCATAATATTTCTTGTCTTAGTAGCCATGATTCAACTCCTTTGTTGTATTGTAAGTACCGCATAGAATAATTTTTCTACTGTCCTTAAATCAATGATAAATCAATGACATAAGTAAGCGATAAAAGGATTATAACAAACTTACTACTTCTTGTCAAACCGATTCTTTAACAAATGCAACATTCACTCTATTCTGTTTGATGTTACCATATACACATGCATCAACACATTCATCATACTTATCTCTTCTAAACTGTAATGTTGTGCGTGAGTTGTTGTTACTATGCTCACCTACTGAATCTACAACAACATTATTAAAAACACACACATTTAAATGTGAAATAAACTTACCATTAGCATCTATTTCATTTAATGTTTTATCCCAATGACAATCCCATAATACCTGAATGAGATTTAATGCACTCTTTTCTTTAGGTGAATGTGTAGCACCCTGTATAAATTTACCACGTCCAGTCTTAATTTCCCAGTGAGTATCACCTTCTATCATATCACCAGCAGATGAAAAGCCTGGTACTACATTATATCCTAACTCTTTCAGTTTGAATGGTAAATATAACTCAAATATCTTACCAAATGTTACTCCTAAATCAACTGCAAATTCACTCTTGTCTTCCCAATACTTATTAAGAACCTCACGTAGTGTCAAATCACTACCAACCCTACGCCAAAACCTTACAATCCTATCATCTAACAACTCTTTATTAACATCTTCAACTATCTCACCAAGATGATCCCGAAAAATTGCTTTGATTTCAGACATACTATCAGGTAATTTCTCATAGTATAACCCACCCTACAACCAAATGCAAGATGGGTCAACCAGTTTTTAAACTGTCCTAGTCGTCGTAAACTCTACACTCTAATGCGTCAGGATGATTATCACAATAGACTTCAAGATGTTGATCTTGATGTCTTGTATGCCAATCATTTATCTTCCCGTCTCCAGGATTTGCTTCATTCTCCTCATGAGCATGAAAAGCATCATTGTGCATTTCTAAATCTGCTTTAGTATATTCTAACATCCCATGATTAGGATGTTCTTTACCATCTGCTTCAATATAGACCTCATGGTCCAAATCGTGTTCTGGAATTGGAGTACTCATATTTGAAATCTTAAAATTAGTCATGATTATTTATTTCGTTGCTGCGGTTTCTAATCCTCTAAGTGCTTCCATCCTGACAAAGATAGCATCCATATCATAATGTAACTTATAATTATCCGTGATGACATAATGTCCTACAATCTCTTTACCATCATCTAACCAACCATAACCACGTACATTCTCACCAACACCATCAATAGTAAACTTTTTACCACTTGTTAAGTATGAATGATACCTGTCGTCTAAGTTGATCATTGGTTTTTAGGAGAAATGTTCTGATACTATAACATTATCTATACCAAAAGAAAGAGTTCTTAATATTCTCTTTTCCTTTGTGCAATATTTATTAACCTTTGAGGTAGTAAGGGTGAATATCATCACGATACAACCAAAACCATGGTGGTTCCCCTTCTGGAGTTGGTTGAATATCAGGTTTCATGCCTATAAACCCTTCATCAGTCTCATAATCAAATGGTGGATCATAAAAACTAAAAATTGTGGGTTCTTTCCTTCCTACCCACCGTTCAAATTTTACCCTCTCAATCAATCCAAACAATTTATCATGTTCAAGTTTAGTTGGATCAGGAAGTGTAGTAATATAATCTGCTCTTGCCCACCAAAAATTACCACTCAAATGAATCCATGGATGTAAGCACCTAAGAACTCCAGTTACTTGATAAGTATCCAATTTATCTAAACTTTCTTTCCATTTATCAATACATCCCCACTCCATAAGATGTCTCCAACTATTAACTGCACGAATATAACGGTCGGAGTATTCAATTCTATTTCCACAATAGGTACTCATGCCCTTATTATGAAAAAACATCACCTTATCTGCATGTTCATTAATACAATCTTGATAAAGATATTTTAGAGTAATGCCTTCAGACAAACCATTAGAATCACTGTCTATACACTCGATAATATCAATCCAATCATACAATGAAACAAAATGCTTAATCCTTGATGCTTGTACCCCATGAATAGAACATTTTATAGTTGCTATCTCTGGAATACCAGAAGAATACAACCTCTTAATTTGCTCATCAACTACTATCTTCCAAATATCAGTATCAGGTGGAGACCAAATATGATAATAGACTATTATTTTCTTCCCAATATAGTCCCTAACCCTCATTCATCCCAATCATTATCTTCTGGCAATTCACCATGAAGAAATGGACCCCATTTTCCATTACCACCCAACTTTCTATTCTCTAACTTTTCAACAATGTCATGAACATCGATTAAATTATCAATATCATGCATCATTTTGCCAATGTGCATACTAATAAATGCTTTCTCACTACGTGCTGCAAATGCTAGTGCATTTCTTAATTCTGATTGAGCATCACGTAGTGATTCTTCAACTTGTTCTGATAATGCCATAATTAATCCTTATCTAAGTCAACATCATTATGTAGGAAGGGTGAATCTAACTTAAATCTCAACCTTTCTTCAGCAGTCGGCGGTGTATATTCATATCCATACTTCTGTAATGCTTTATGAAATTCTTCTCCATAAAAATCTCCTTTCCAGAAATCATCCCAATCAGAAGGTGAGTTAGTTACATCTCTCACTGTCATCGTTCCACCATCAATTACTTCTAATTTTGAATTATTATTACCTCTTAATAAAGCAAGAAGTTTTACACTATGGTTGTAACATGCTTTATAATATTTCATGTTACGCTTAACTTCAAGAGTTATCATATCATATATTTCATCTGGAGTTGCTTCAGATTGCATAACATCTCTCAATGAATCTTGCAACATGTTCAAAGAATATGACTTGAAATCATTCGACATTGGCATCGTACTTAATTGCTTCTTGAATAATAACTTCTATTTCTTTAGATGTCAAGTCATTTAACCATTTCCAATTAGGATCTTGTTTATCCCAATCCATAGTAAATGAACCATCTTTATTCTGATTGATTTTCAGAGAGTCTTGCTTCTGCTTCATCATGTAGTCTTTCTTCCTCTTTAATACGTCGTCTTACCATCTTAGCATACTTTATATCTGATGCAGTGTACCAATCAGGATGTTTCTTTGCCCTTTTGATAATCTTCTTTGCTGCTTTTTTGTCCTTCATGTAGTGTGGTCTTAAAAATCTCTGCTACTAGAGTATCTATACGAGTATCTAAACCACGTTCAACCTGATACAATTCCTTTGCATAATCCATATTCTCTATGGTAAGGCGTTCCACATCATCTTCAAGCAATTCTATTCTTTTTAAGAGATGTTCTCTCATCTCTCTCATCTCATCATAAACAGACCATATATCATTTTGTCTCCACGTCATCCTTCTTCCTCCCAATGTCGTATTCGATGACAATTTTCTTACTATACCTACCAAGACAATCTGATGTGGTATATTGACTCCACTCACCCTTAAGCAGTGCTTCCATCACCTTCTTATCTAGTCCACATAATTGCTCACAGTTTTCAACGGATTTGCGAACTGACTCTAGTCCATCAGGATAAGTTTTAACTTTAAATCCATGCTTATCTAATTCATTACCATCCTCATCATACTCTTTATCACGTATGTCTGATTGAAATTCACTCATCGTCAATAGCCATCTCAAGTAATTTATGAGAATATCTATATGTATTGTCTATTATGCAGCAACTTTCTACTGTTTCTTCATAAAATACTCTATCACCATATCCTATCATAAGTTTATTCCATTTACCACTCTCTAACTTTTGATATATCTCTCTAATTGATTCCTTACCCTGATTAGTAGTCCATGTACGAACCCACCAATCATTGTCAGTATCATATGAATATCCATCAGGTTCCATTTTAGACAGTATAAAGTCTTTTGGTTCTTCTGGTACTTGTCCAGAAAATAAACTCTTAACCCATTCTACAAAATCTCTCATTTTTAAATTCCTCCAAATAATATAATACCCCTGACTGTAACATTTGTCAAGGGTATCTTTTTGCTATTAAATTTTGTTATTAATACTAATTAAGGTGGATGTGAATATGGTAGCATGTTTTAAACTCTTACTAAACTACAAATAGACTCTAAACCTAAATTAGAACCTCCTTACAGATTTGTTTACAAACCGATTGACTTTCATCACACTCGATTAGGCACTCGTAGTACTCGTTGATTAAATCATTATCTGTCTGAAGAGTTTCCTCTCCGGCTAACTGATTAAATGGAATTAAGTTGTGCATAATCGTGTCTCCTGCAACAATACATCATAATCTAACGCATAACAAAGGAGTTTAAATCATCTTGTCCTCCTTTTAATTCTCCCTATTATTTATCATAAAATCAACACAATTGCAAGTACGGTTTTACAAAAATAAATGCCTACGAGTTTATACTTACCCAATCTTTATACTCTTTTATTTGTTCTGGAGTCCAATCCTTCATATAATGTTTTCCCAGTGCTCCACGCAATAAAGCAACACTGATACCATTAAATGATTTAACAGGTTCGGGTTTTTTCATACTGATATAACCCTCTGAACTTCAGGGAATCTTTCCTTAACTAATTTCTCAATACCCATAGTCATTATCTGGGCACTCATAGCACATCCTGCACAAGCACCTAACATTCTTACCATAACAATAGGACCATCTTTAAGATAATCTATTGCAACATATTCTAAGATGCCACCATCTGCCTCAATATAAGGGCGGATTTCATCTAAAACCTTATGGACATTTACATCTTTTAATTCCAATGTCTTATGACCCCCGCAACGATGAAACAATTAGTAATGAGATAAGTAAGCAACACGAAAGATCGTACAATGACAATAGGATTGTCATAACTCTTGGTCTTAACATCAGAGAAACTCCCCAATGCATACTTCCAAGTTCTCCAAAGTTTTTTCATCCCCATATTAAAGCATCTGCTAGTATCATACTCTTACAATGACATCTCCGCCACCATCATCCTCATCTTCATCCTCAATATCTTCACTTAATGCTTCTATACGTGCCTGAAGTGATTGTTGTAACTCATCAGGTTCTTGCTTCTTAAATGTTACACCCATCAATTCTTCACCAGGTTTTACATCAACCATTTCTGGATGTATAGGTTTAGTTACTGTTTTGTTATATGTTGTTATGTCGGTATTCATTGCACCCCATCCCTTTGACATTGAACGTATTGCCCATACCAAAAGAACAAACCAAGAAATGGTGAAAATTATGTCCGTAACTGGGTTCATTCCATTTTCCTCACATATTCTATTATTTCTTCCCTTATTTCAATCAACTCATTATAACACTTTTGATTGTGTGAGCAAGAGCGTAATTCATTATCTGGTTTCAATAATGACTCTAAAAACAGACTCTTTGCTCTACCCCTCTTCTCTATATAGGTTTCCTTCTCGGTAATAGGGTTCTGATCTTTCATTTAGATTTCTTTTTTTCTCTCAGTATGTATGCTTTAGCAGAGTCATAGTTCCTTGCTACATGAACGAAATTGCCATTGTTAATAATTTGTAGTTTCTTACTACCCATGATAGGTACTGCTGCCCACATTCCATCTTTGGTAATGTAACCCTCAGGTCTGCCACATACAGAATCTAGGATGCCTTTATTGGGACATGTATAGAATTTCCTATAATCAGTCCCTCGTTTTCTTTTTGGTTTTTCTTGCTCGTTCATTACCTAGTTGCCTCTCCAATTCAATTTTAATTGTGGATAATGGATGAATGAGATAGTTTTCCCATTCGTTTTCTTCAAATAAATCTTCTAAATGTGCAACATGTTCAAGGGCAAATAATATCTTAGTTTCATTGTTCATTCTCATTCTGTCAACTCCTTTATTTTATCTCTCCAATATTCTCTATCCTCATCATCTATCCAAGGATTATGAGACTGAACCCATGCATGTTGTAACCATTGCTTGTTAGTCCAGTCTCTTTGTGGTTGACCTTTATATTGCTTAGAACTTGGCATTCACAGATACTACCTTAGCATTAGGGTTACGTGCCAGTGCAACCTGCTTTGCCTCCTGATAGTCCTTTGCATAAACTTCTTCATGGAAGACGGTTCCTGCAACATACAGTTTGACTTCGCACTTCATGAGAATTACCTCTTTTGGATGTCCTTATTATAGACTATTTAATACCTTGTGCCAATTTCAGTGGACAGTTTATCTTCTGACCACTGATGATGTCATGCTCTCATTTTTTCTCATAATAACGGTTTCGTGGATCATCATAATCTATCCAAGGAGACTCCCACCATTGATGAGATTTCTTCCTCCTTCTAGGTTTAA
>Ga0098040_1001065_pt1 | contig 12277 bp, 5 predicted proteins | sample 7_EtaG_FD_75065 | JGI IMG/M metagenome (GOLD analysis project Ga0098040, IMG submission 75065) | Marine viral communities from the Subarctic Pacific Ocean - 7_ETSP_OMZ_AT15161 metaG | ecosystem: Environmental > Aquatic > Marine > Oceanic | place: Pacific Ocean | collected 2015-01-08
AAACACTAGCCGACGAAGCGATTGATAACATTCGTGATGATCGAAACCAAACTAAAGAATTGCTTAAAGATTTGGTTCAATATCTTGCGAATGATGAACATCGTCATAAAGAAGTGGGATTAATTGCGGCCAAATATGTTGAAACTCTTCAACGATCAAATGAGCAATTGGTAAAAATTGCTACCCTACAAAATAAAAAACAAACAAAAGAATCTGAATTATCTCCGAACGAAAGAGATGAGATTTTTAAACAATTAAATAATGAGGTAAAAGATGTCAAAAAAAACAAATAAGATGATTAATGGTGATTATAATCTTTTTCCATCGGATGCGGAAAAATTTCCAGAACCATTTTTGGAAGTCGAAGATACTTTTGTTGAGCGTTGGGCACACCTAGTAAAACAAAGTTATGATTCTTCTGGTGAAGATGCATCCAAGCCAGTGCCTGGGTTGGTTTTGGCTGTGAAAAAAAACGGAAAAATTACTCCTTCTGGACCACGAGATAGAATTAATTCTATTTCTGAAATTGAAACTAAGACTTGTCTAAAAATGTGGGTGCATACAAAGTTTGATGCGACCTTGGGTGTGCCTAAAAACTTTTTAAACCCTGGTAAACAAATTAATCTTATTTATGAACATTTTGTATTTGAATCACAAAACGAGGAAACTGATAAAATCATTCCACAGCCTGGTGACATTGTGCAGGTTATTCATCCTTGGGCGTGGGGATTTACAAACAAAGTTGGATTATATTTAGGCAAGCTTGCTCCAGGAATGTCTCCAACATTTGAAAAAACTTCTGATAAATTTAAAAATAAAAATTCTCGGTCTACAAATGTGCCAAAGTAATTTAGGATAATGCAATGACTTTTAAGAAAGCATTTACAATTTCAGGCGTTAGCGACGAAGCAAAAAAAGCTTTTGATGATAAAAGTAAAAAAGATACCAAATTTATAAAAGGTATCGGAGGAGATCCTTTATTTGAGCCTGTCCCTGCGTATATTCAAACATCTACTGAAAAGGTTATAAAAAATGATAATAATGCTTGGATTGTTTTAGGGCGAGATAGACCCAAAGGCCGCATGAGCGGCTATGGTGGTCGTGGTGATACTCAAGCTGCTGCAATTGATATTGTTGTGGGTCGTATGGGTTCATCAGTGGTGTCTCATACTGGGGATAATGAAAAAGTTTGGACTGATCCTGATTTTAAAAAAGATGCTGCCCGCATTTATATTAGTCAAAAAACAGATATTGATGCCAATTTTGATTTAGCCGCAGGTAGTATGGGCAAGTCTGTGGCAGTCAATGCTGATGACTCCGGTATAACGACTAATGCTAACATTCCGCCACCTTCATCTTTTAAACCTCTCCCTCGTTCTGGGATTGCTTTAAAAGCCGATGGCGTGCGTATAATTGCGCGAGAAGGTATTAAATTGGTGACTGGAATTGATTCGATTAATTCTCAAGGCGGGACTGTCCGAAGTGTTGCTGGGATTGATTTAATTGCAGCTAATGATGATTCTGAACTGCAACCTTTTGTAAAGGGTACACATTTACGCGATGCTTTGATTAGGCTTGTGGATCATATAGATAGTTTGGCTGGTATTGTTGATACTTTATTGATGCATCAAATGTCATTTAATGAAGCGATCTGCAATCACTTCCATCATTCGCCATTCTATGGTCAAATGACCACAATTTCGCCCTCAATCCAATCTGCTGGAATTAAAACAATGATAGATCATTTGAGTCAAACAAAACGATCCATTGCCATGATTAAAACCAATTTAAGAACCTTTCAATTGACCTATTTAGATGAACTTGGTAAAAAATATATTAATAGCAGGTTTAATCACGTAAATTAGTTATGCCTATTGATATTACAAAAGATATTAAGCCTTTGATAAAGCCTGATTGGACCCGAATGAAGGGAACCAAAGCTTTTTTTCAACAAGCAAGCGGAAGTTTGGGTGATCGATATTCGATTACTGTTATAACTAATGAGACAACTACAGATGGAAGCGAAACCCGTCTCGATAATATTAAAAGTAATGCTCTGCCGATAGGTTATGCAAAGATTTTAGAGTTTTATGAAAAAATAGATGATTCTCCTTCAAGAATGTCAGCAGCACGGGCCGAAGATTGGTATGTTGCGGAGCGCCCAAAATCCAAAATAAAAATTTTAGTATCAATCCCCGCAGATCTTATTTCTTCTCCTCCTCCTACTGGTTTAGCAGATCTCGCCCCACCTTTAACACTTCCGACTCCATGGGCAGAAATGTATTTTAATACTTTTGATTTTCAAACAAAGGTAAAGGGTATTTCAGAGCTGCTAAAGAAATATAATGTTGAGATTCAGCGTTTTCGAGGAAAAGTCCAAGGCTTCAATTTAGAAGATGAAATTGATAATTTTTCTAATTCAGTTGCTGCAATCGCTGGTTTGATGCAAGCCAATGGTTATACATATGGTACAGAACGGTCGGATTTATTAATTTTTGGAATTGACGAAGATTATAAATTTTTATATGGTCAAATAAATGATGGAACTGGGTTTGAAACTTTGTATAAAGAGTTCAAAAAGTTTCAAAACTCTCCTGTTGCAATAAATGAGAGAACGGTTAATTTTTTATTTCAGCTGGATAAGTTATATCACATTTATGTTAAAAATGAAAATATTCCAATGCAAGAATTTTTTGATGAGTATGTGCGATGCCCCCCTACATATTCTTTTGCCGAGCAGTCACCAAAAAGCGATACCAAAGAAGGTCTTGGCACAGGCGCTTCTCCAACAGCTGAAGACAATGAAAAATCCCAAAAAACGACTTTAGAGCTTGAAACCTTTGTTGCTTGGAGCAGCAGCCCCAAACAAGCCAAAAATGCCCAAAAAGTTCTTGATAGCTCGGCAGAGTTTGTGGGAGATTGGATGATGAGCACCCTCCAAAAAACAAATGATGCTATCACCCTTGGAACTGGGTTTATGACCCGCAATCCCGGCAATTATATATCCGATGGAATTTTTAAAAATCTTTTAAATAAGATACCGCTGATGAGTTTAATTGAAGCCGCTTTAGAGTGTTTAGGATTTCCAGGGTTTGAATTTCTTAATTTGGCGAAGGGCTTTTTGAATCAAGCCAATAGTTTTCTCGATAATGTGGCCAATTTATTGAGCAAAACAATTCCAACTATTCAAATTCCTGATAATTTTCCAATTGCAGATTACATGAAAGATTTAGGAATGAAAATCTTGATGGGTATTTTGGAAGCTATTATGGGAGTATTGATACAGATGCTCGTGGAGATTATTCAGCAATTGCTAGAGGCTTGCAATGAGTGTGCATTAGCAAACGAAGCAGAAGGACGTTCCAGATTTGATGGGATGAATTTTGGAGCTTTAAATATTGGCGATACCCTTCTTGAAACTTTAGTTGTAGGAACAGTTGGTGAGCTTGGTTCAACATTGATGAGAGAAAGTGGAGCAAATCAAATAGGTGCGGAAGTATTATCGGAAACTAAAGAATGGGCTAAAAATCCTTTATTAGCAACGGACAATAAAGTAAATGAAGGATTTGCGGAAGCTTTTGGTTTTGGATGTGAGGGAGATGCAATTACAGGTGCAGCGGTCAAAATCCCCAAAGCTCAAACTGAAGTTAGCGAATATTTGCAAGTTGCTTCTGGGGTGTTAACACCGGGAGAAATAGGAAACTTATTGTTGGGGTGTGGATCGGGCGATGAAGCTGTTGAAGCGGCTACTAATTTGTTTGATAATTTTCCAAATTTGAAAGCGGTATTATGTCCTAGTGGGGATTGTTCACTTGCCGTGACTCGCCGTTTTTGGGCAGATGCGGGTAAGATTGTGGGTGCAGATCCCATCTTGCAAAAGGTGAAAGACATTACAGATGCAATGCCGGAATCTGTGAAATGTTTATGTGATGCTGATGATATTGCACTTAGACGCCAATTACTTGAAGACAAAGGTTTAAGTGATGATCAAATTACAGATCAAATTGGTAAATCCCAGGATCGCAGGAAACAGCGTCTTGAAGATCTTTCTGACATGCTAAAAAAGGGAAATCCCTTAGAGGGATTGGTGCCCCCAATTTATTGCACAACAATTTATCGCGATAACCAAACCAATGAAATAATTCCAAATGAAAAAGTGATGGCCGATCCTACGGTGCCTAGTTTTAGAAATCAATTTATTTCAAGAGAAACCGGCGCGATTGTGCAACAAGAAATACAGAAGGGATTAATAGAAAAAGATCATCCTTCGTTTGTTTTTATGATGAACAAGGTTCTTGATGCAATTTATGATAGTATTGCGATGGCATTTAACCAAGATATAAGTGGTTTAGTTTCAACTTTGACAAGAGACACTTATGATATAAGAAAAATTCCAAGACTATCAACCACCGTATATGATGATGGAACATCAGAAATTACTTTAAATCCAGAATGGGTAAGAATGGTTAAAGATTCAAGCTTAAATTATTCTTTTGGTGCGCTTCCCGCCGACGCTTCGATACCAGGAACAAATATTATTAGGGATGTTTCCGAGAGTACGTTGGGTTTCGGAGGTGGAGACGAAGAAGTAATAAACGGTATTGGAGATGATCCTCTTTTAGATTATCCTGGTTCTCCTAACATGTCTATACGAAATCGAATGATAGCTGGCCAAATGCAAACAGGACAAAAACAACCCACGGCTTTGCAAGAAGCTGCTTGGGAAGAAGCAATGATAGCCCAAGGACAAGCTTCAGCTGGACGTACTAATGGTGGCCGCAAACGTCCCAAAGAAATCTGGGATGGCGACCCCGCCGACCTTGCAGGCGAACGATTGGCAGAATACAGCGAAATTTATGGATATTCGCCTATTCCTATTCAAGTAAAAGAAAAAGCAGAAACAAAATTTGCACCCGGTTTAAAAGAGGCATATGAGGGAATCTGTTCTAATACGGCGCTTTTTAATATAAGTGATAGTGCAAATAATAGATATCATCTTTATTCTTTTAGAGTCGATAATAATATTTTTGAGGCAGCGGGAATAGGAGCTGCGGCAGACATCATTCTGGGCAATACTGCCAATTCTGCTCCGACTCCGACTCCTCCACCGGGCGTACAAAGTGCCGATTTTACTCAAGGAATGGATGTCCTTACCGAAGCTTTTCGTAATCTTGAAGGGTCCACTTATGACATCAATTATATTATACCTTTTAGTATATCTCTTGATCCTATCACCAATCTCCCTTCCGATACTTATGCAGCCACTATTATGCTCTCGCCAGCACCGATGCCTGGTTCAGTGGGCAAACCGCCGTTTATTATTTATCAAAAAGTTGAAGATAAGCCGTTAAAGGATCCCATAGAAAGATGTATTATTAGAAATGATTGTCGCTATGATAAAGATGGATGGTATTCGCATCAATACCATAGCGAACTGAAGATTCCACAAGAACAATATTTTGTTTCGTGGAATGAAGAACTCTGGCAAACAGGGGCGGAAGTTTATCGCAAGGGACAGCACGTACCGTCATCGCGTACTATTTCTACTGGTGTTGGGGCGCTCCATCCTGATAAGATATTACTTTTACAAAATGAGTTTTATAATGCGGACATTTATGATTCTCTTTGGAGAGAATACTATTGTAAATTTACAAGAACGATCTCAAAATCACCATTCTTAGATTTAGGAACCTTAAGTTCTCTTAATTTAATTCCAATGAGTAAAATGGACCAACCACCAAATTGCGATCCTGATCCAAGTTTATTGGATATAGAAACTATTAAAACACGTATTAAAGAAGAATATGGTTTAATTCAATGTATTGAAGCATCTTTTCCAAATGTAGACGGGTTGGGAACAAATAAAGATAATCCGTTTGAAATGGCAAATCTTGGTGGTGCTGTGTTATTAACAATGCGAATGTATGTTTTGGAAGTGATGTTGAGATCGATTTTTGTTTTTTATTATTTTCGTTTTACAAGCGCAGAAAGCGTAGATACTTTATTAATTTCTTATATTGCGGAGCTTCTCAAGAAGGATGTTGCTGAAAAAGGTTTTATTAATGAATTGACCATTGAAACTCTCAATCTTTATAATAGAAACGCCGCTAATATAAACAGAGAAGAAACTGATGATTTTGAAGTAGCATTAGAATATTTTATTCGTTATCAAATATTTGGGGTGTGTAATCGTCTTGCTAAAACTTTGGGTTCAGTAGGCGATATTTCATTAGATTCTTATTTGCTTGAGGATCAAAGTGTTACCAATCCTGCTTGGGTTCCTGGATATAATGTGCCTTCGGAAATAAGTGGAAAAAGAGGTGAGCGCACTGAAGATGGAAATACGATTGATGTTATTTTAGAAACAGGCGTTGTAGGGGCTGGAGGTAGATCTGGTACAGATCCGATTCCGGCTTATTTAGTTCAATCGTTGATAGGAGATGGAATGCTCTCCACAAGAACTATTCCGAAATATCGATGGTCTGTATCATCCGCGACAGGATCTGTTTCATATTTAAGAAATCTTCCCATAGGAATGTTAATGAGAGAATATTATGGAGAAGATGAAGCTCACAAAAAAGCAATTTGGTCTCGTGATCCTCCTCAAGTTATCGAGCACGCCTCCTCCATTTCGTCGCAACCCGATATTACAAAAGAGACTACGGACTGGGGATGGATAACGGCAAACGACAATTTATCTGATTGTAAAAAGGATCTAGGGATTCCAGCTGGGCGCTCCACGGTCGTTGGCCAGCGGGAATGGTCAATTTTTGAAAAATGTACTTTTATACAGAACAACAGCTTCAAGGATACCAGTGGTACTCCACATGATATATGGCAAGCGGTCAGAAATCCGAGTGAAGTCACTGGTAGACCTGGTATTCCGACAGATAATATTGCCTATTCGTATGGAGTTTCATATGAGGAAGAATTGGGAATGAAAAAATTATTGACGTTGTTACTTCCTATTTTAGCTAACTATAATGACGCATCCATCATCGACGCAAATTTCAATTCTCCTGGCGGCGGCGGGGATTTTCGCGCTATAGCACCAGGTTCTACGACGGAGTGGTATTATCCTGGTCGCATTTTGGCCGAACAATCACAATGGTCCCCCCAAGGGGGAATTGGGAGCATAAACACCGGCCCACGGTATGAGCACACGTTTCATTTTAATGACGTATGGGATAGCGACGGTGGGTGGGGTGGAACAGGTCGTGAAGTACCTGATTGGGTTAAAATCCAAGCTGGGTGGCCAGATGTCGCTGGCTACTCGGTGCCGTGGCCTCACAACCTACCCTCGCCACCAGGCCACCCGAAAAATGGTTGGTACTCAAGACATCGCTATAATCGACGACAAACTACCCAGTCCTCCACAGGAACCACTGATATTCAAACAGTACGATTCATTCAAATAGATGGCAAAACTATCGGTCCTTGGATGGGCTTTAATATGAATGGCAAGGTGGCGTTTAAATTAACTGATCCTCGCTTGACTTGGGAAGCCGTTGGTGGTCCGAATGGCGGCACACCGGCTAACGGCCAGTTTTTAGCTACCGCAACGGGGAATACTGATTATGGCTCTTATATAACCTGGGTCAACGATGGAAAGCCAAATGCGGACGATATGGACCAGAATTTGCCTTATGGCGACGGTTTTGGTAATGATTTAATCGAGCAACTTGTGGCAACCGGACCAGGCATTACAGTAGGTCTGGGTGATGTTCCTGCACGTTTTGGCATGGGAGGACCAACCGAAATCCCACAGGCTGGTGTTAATCCTTTTTATGATAAACTTTTTGTGCGAGCGAAGAATTTAGTTTTGAAGGGAATGCCTTATTTAAGTCTTTTAGATTTTGATATTTTGTCGATTAAAAAAATCTTGCAGTGGGAAATGGCACAGGTTAATCCTGCTTGGGGCAGCGTGCTGAGCATGTATCAACGAGCAATTCATCAAGTTGATGAGATTATTGATCATTTTAAGAGGGCTGGGGAATTCCGGCAACGAATAGCTGCTGATTTTTTGGAACAAGTTCGAAACAGAGGGATCGCACGAGAGGATCCGCCTGCCGATGTTATTCCTGGACCTAATTTTGCCAATGGAAGTTTTATTAAAGAGTTTTATTTGAGAATAAATGAATTACCATATCAAGGAATGCCGAAGGAGACAACGACGGATTATCCGGCCTACGTAATAACGCCAGGTAGTTCGGGCTGGGCTCCCCACGGTTCTGAGATGACAATTGAGGGAGTGGTTGAAACAGTTAGTGAGGAGATTTCCAAGGGCACCATGGAAGAATTTCAAACAGATATTGAATATGCTAAATGGGCAAACTCAAATTTTGTAGATAATCCCAGCACTGGACGTGATGACTTTTTGCACGGGGTTGTTAATATTGATGCTTTTCAAGATATGCTCACTCCTCTCTTCGATGCTAATGGTGATCCTAAGCCAGCTCATTATACCGCAGACTGTGTACCAACGAAACTAACAAGAGCATTAATTCGAGATCTTTCAGCATATCAGGATTGTGGTGAAGCAATGGCAAAACGATTGGGAATAGAAGTTGATCCTAATCGGGATAAATTTGTATTGGGGGATTTCTTTAAAAATGTTTATGTAGGTGTGAGGATTTCTTATGTCATGCCCCTTGACCCACATCCCTCTGGTCAAGGCGTGGGAGGCGCGGGCGGCGACTTTTCTCTTATGCCGTCCCATGGTGGGCTAAATTGGCAATGGCGTGAAGGATTCGCAAACCCCTGTTGGAGGTTGCACTACCTCGACGACGCTCGCGAATATTATACCGAGTGGCTGTCAACCAGCTGCCCAGCACCTGCTGGAGGTAGCGGTATTTGCAATGATAGTAGATCCCCATTTGATGTAATTCCGCTTCCTAATACTAGCAATCCGCTTGCCGAGGCTTTTGAGATTGGTTCAACACTGTTTCAAAAAGCGTATTATGGGCGTAACGACAAGAATGGAGCGGAACAGGTGGCTCATGTAATTCCAATAGTATGTTCTGAAGTTGAGATCGATCCTCTCACAACCATGGATTTGGTGGTGAAACAATATCCTTATTCTCCTGATGGCGTCACTCAAGCTACACAAGGTTTTTTTGCTAAGAAGTTTAATGAGAGGTATAAAAGCGTTCTTTTACCCCAATTATGGGGATCAGATGAATATAAAATGTTATTTAGATATCTTTTTCCAATGGATAGGATGCTCTCTCTTCAAAATATATATGGTTCTGAGTATTTACGATCCTATAAGGGGATGAACGAATTATTTGATCCTACCAAGATGCGAATCAAAGATTTATTTTTTAATCTTTATAATAGTGGCAATTATGAGGCAGATTGTGGACCCAATAATTTAGATTTACAGTTGGGAGCCATGAATGGCATTCCGTGGAAGGGTTTGGCAGCAACTTTGGCGTTGATGATTGCCAAATGTGTTGTATTAATTTTTAAGGGTTTTGTGGAAGTATTTGATATTAATATTGCAGTCTCTAGGATGATTCGCGATGCTATTCATTTAGTAAATGCCTTAATTGCGCAAGGACAAATTATGGCTAACCAAGCTCAACAAGTGGGGGCCGCTGCGGAAGGTGCTATTGATGATATGAAAAATATTGGAAAATCGTGTATCACAGATGTTCCGAAACAACCACCTGATGACTGGTTCGATCCGATTGAAGAAAATTTTATACCAGAACCTCAAATAATGTTTATTTCGTTGGCTCTGTTGCCAATCACATTATTACCGTTATTGTGGCCTGGTTTACCGATTACTCCATTTGGTGTTGCATATTGGTTCTTGGATGCGAAACCTCAAGATATAGTTCCTGGTCCAAATTGGTTAAATGCAATGCCACCGGCAGATTGGTTGGACAAACTATTTAATAAGGACGACACTCAAATTGCTAATTCGGGTATTTCGGATAATTTTGATTGCCCAACCAATATTGATGTTGGAATGCCGCCACTAGGCTCTAATGGGTCGGGTGGCACATAATGGAGGAGATAATAAATGGCTGGTATAACACCGCGACTTCCGCTTGCAGTGGATGGTATTTACGGGATTGCACTTATAACAAATTATAAAGATCTGGTAAAACAAAATTTTAAAAACTTATTGTTTACTATTCCTGGTGAACGAGTAATGGACGCTGATTTTGGAATTGGATTAAAAAGTTTTTTATTTGAAATGGATAATCCTGGTCTTCATGGCCGTATCGCGGGAAAAATAAGACAACAAGTAAAAAAATATCTTTCTTATATTACGATTGATGACATCATTTTCCAATCTGCCGCTAACGATTCTAGTGTAGATCCGAATTTTCTCGGTGTGTCTATAGAATATTCAATAGTTCCATTAGATGACGTAGACAAAATAGCAGTAACTTTACCCATAGACTAATTATTGGATAAAGGGAGGAACTTGAATTGGCCCAAAAAAAACAATATCCACTTATTGATTATACATCAAGAGACTTTAATTCTATTCGAGAAGATTTATTAGATTACGCGAAACGTTATTATCCCAATACTTTTAAAGATTTTAGTGAATCAGGTTTCGGGTCGTTGATGGTTGATACAACTGCTTATATTGGCGATGTTTTATCCTTTTATTTAGACTATAGTGTTAATGAATCTTTTCTTGATACTGCTATTGAATATGAAAATATTATTAAATTAGGGCGGCAAATGGGTTATCGTTTTAACCCCAGCGCCGCCTCCGCAGGAGAAGCCACATTTTATATTATTATTCCTGCTGCTTCAGTTGGCGCTGGTCCAAATACCGATTATATTCCAATTTTGCAACGAGGAACAGCATTGTCTTCAATCGAAGGTACTGGTTTTACATTAGTTGAAGACGTTAATTTTGCTAATCCCAGCAATGAAATTGTAGTTGCTCAAGTTAATAGCGATACGGGTGTTCCTACGAGTTTCGCCATTAGAGCTAAAGGACAAGTTGTTTCGGGTAAAATAAATCGAGAAGAAGCTGTTGTTGGTAAATTTGAAAAATTTCTTAAAATAGGATTAACAGGAAAGAACATTACTGAAATTGTATCGGTACTAGATTCTGAAGGTAATGAATATTTTGAGGTTGATTATTTATCTCAAGATACAATTTATAAATCTACTCTTAATAGGGGAGACAACAGTACAATCACACAAAATGTTTTAAGACCTTTTGTGGTTCCGCGACGGTTTGTTACAGAAAGAACTGAGACCGAGGTATTTCTTCAATTTGGTTTTGGAACTAAAGACACGACCTTGGCAGTTGATTCCTTAGTTGATCCCAGCAAAGTTGTCTTAAAAGTACATGGAAAAGATTATGTTACTGATGCATCTATTGATCCGGGTAATTTTTTGAAAACCGACAAATTTGGTGTAGCTCCGAGCAATACAACTTTGGCAATTACGTATCGGGTAAATGATGGCGATAATGTTAATATTGCAACCAATGCTTTAACAACTGTGGATGCGCCAATTTGGGATTTTGAGGAATTGGCTTCATTAAATGCCGGTACTCTAGGGGGTGTGGTTGGGTCTTTAGAAGTTAACAATGAAGAACCTATCACTGGAGATGTTACTTTGCCTACTACTGAGGAGTTAAAAACCAGGATTTATAATGTTTTTTCAGCTCAAAATCGTGCTGTAACCGCAGAAGATTATAAAAGTTTATGCTATGCGATGCCTGCACATTTTGGAGGGATTAAACGTGTAAATATTGTGCGTGATTCAACCTCATTGCGAAGAAATCTTAATCTATATGTAATATCAGAAGCCGAGGATGGTACATTAATTGATACTAATAGTGTAATAAAACAAAATTTAAAACAATGGCTAAGTCAAGGAAAAATGATTAGTGATACACTTGATATTTTGGATGCTAAAATTGTTAATATTGGAATTGAATTTACTGCAATTGCTGGCTTAGAATCTAACAAATTTGATGTTTTAAGTGACGCTATAGCTGAATTAAGTGAATATTATACCCGAAAATTTGAAATTGGAGAGCCTTTTTATGTTTCACACATTTATAGTCGGCTTAATAAATTGAAAGGCATCATTGATGTTACCAGTGTTAAAATTGTTCAAGAAGATGGAACGAACTATTCTAATGAATCTTTGGATATTAATTTACTTTATTCTGCTGATGGAAGTTATATAGACTGTCCGCAAAATGTAGTTTTTGAGATAAAATATCCCGACACCGATATTAAAGGAACTATTAAATAATGGCTTTAAAGAGATATACAGCCATAAG
>Ga0098040_1001066_pt1 | contig 12268 bp, 8 predicted proteins | sample 7_EtaG_FD_75065 | JGI IMG/M metagenome (GOLD analysis project Ga0098040, IMG submission 75065) | Marine viral communities from the Subarctic Pacific Ocean - 7_ETSP_OMZ_AT15161 metaG | ecosystem: Environmental > Aquatic > Marine > Oceanic | place: Pacific Ocean | collected 2015-01-08
AATATTATCCAGAGCGCCGCCGCGGCACAAGGCGTCCAATGATTTCTTGTTCAGCTTAGAGTATGTTATATTCTCATTAAACAATAACTCTTCTGCGCTACTTAGGGGCCGATTGGCCAAGATCTGTTCAATTGCTGCCATGCCCAAGCCCTTAATAGAAGTAAGCGGCTGAATGAGCGTCTTTCCATCGGTGCTAATCTCCCAGACTGTGCCAGATTTGTTTACATCCAGCGGTGCGATATCGAATCCATACTGTTTAGCAATGTTGATCGCCTTCTCCTTTCGGGTTTCGGGCTCTTTGTCTAGAAATGCAGCCATCCATTCTGCGGGATAATAGTTCCACAGCCACGCACACTGAAAGGAAATTACAGAATATGAAACCGCGTGTGACTTGTTGAATCCATATCCAGAGAAGTATTCGAACTTATCCCACAATGCTTGTGCTTCGTCTCTGCTGATGCCATTCTTCGCACAGCCTGTGATAAACTTATCGTGTAGTTTCCCCTTCACAGAACCTTTGCCGGTCCCTTTCTTTGTTAACACCTTGCGGAGCATGTTGCCTTCATCAAGAGACAGGCCGCCAAGCTTGTGGGCCAATAAGGCGATCTGTTCTTGGAAGATCAGGAACCCGAAAGTCTCTTGCGTGATGTCGTGTGCATCATCGTTCAAATATTTGATATAATGGGGGCTTTCCTTAGCCTCCACATACTCATCGTGCACATTCGCTGCTAGAGGGCCCGGGCGATAGATAGAAGTGATGGCAGACACGTCAATGATATTGCGTGGCTTTGCGCGAACACAAAATTTCTGAGCGCCTTGCTCTGTGAACTGAAAGACTCCAGCCCACTTGCCTGTGTGAAAAATATTCTCATATACTTCTTGATTGTCCATATCCAACACATCTGGGTGCAGATATTTGTTGTAATAATCCTTAACTTGTGTGAAAGTGGGATCTTCAACGCCGTGATGCCGGCGCAAGATGTGATGAATTGCGCCCTCCATCATCTTGAGCGTAGATAAACCAAGCAAATCGAATTTAATGAACCCCATTGGCTCAAGATGTCGAACGTTCTGGCCCTCAGCCCACGGCGCCTGCCTAACTCCACCTGAATTAATCAGGGGCATATTTTCATTCAAGTTCTCTGCAATAACAACACCGCCAGCATGGCGAGAACAGGAACGAACCTGTCCAACCAGACCCTCAACGTGGGTTTTGACTGCTGGATACATATTAAGATATGCCTGCAGGGTGGGAGAAAACTCCATTACCTCTTCCCAAGTGGGAGCATACACTCCAGCTTTAATACCGTGCTTTTGCTTTGCTGCCGGCGTAGCTTCGCGAATCATAATGGAGGTCACGGTGTTGACCTCTGTAAATGGAATATCGTATAGTTTCGAAATATCCTTGATTAAACTTTTAAGCTGCAGGGTGTTCCAGTTTGAGATTGGTGCGACACAATCTTCTCCCCACATTTCAACAAGCTTTTCCTTGAGCATCATGCTGTCGGATACATCGTAATCAATATCCGGGTAATCGGTTGCGTCGGAACGCAAGAATCGAGAGAACAGCAAGCCGTGCCTGATTGGATCAATTTGTGTAATGCCCAAGGCATATGCCACCAACGAACCAGCGGCAGAGCCGCGGCCCGGGCCAGACAGCATCATGGTTCCGGCTACATCTACAATAGATTTCATGGTCAGGAAATACTTAGAGAATCCCCGATCATCAATAACATTAAGCTCTTCTTGCAATCGCTGGGTGTATTCAGTGTTCGCGTGAAGGTTCCTATCTTTCAGTCCCTCCAGTGCAAAGTTTACCAGTGCTTGTGTTGCTGTAAACCCAGCAGGCACAACGAATTCGGGGAGGCGGACTGTATTGTCGGGCAGGAAAGACTCGATCCGCTCGAAAGCGATCTTGTGAGTCTCCTCAATACTTTTCAAGACTATATTATCATCATACTCAAACCCCGTGGTTCCAGAGTACTCCTTATAGCTTTTCCAGATCTGGTCACCATTTTTGGGATATAGCTCATATCCGATCTCTTCAACTCCTTCCGGCAGCTGAGACTCCTCCTCGGCCCAAGAGGGTCTACCCTTACCAAGCCAACCAAGACGCTTGTAAAGTTCTCTGTCCTTCCAAGCGTCAGGGTTGGGGTAATGGCTGTCGGCTGTAGTGACCAGTCCAACGCCAAACTCTTCAGCAACTTGAATCACGTATTGATTTAACTCATGTTGCTCTTTAATATTATTCCACTGGATTTCGGCATACCACCGATCGCCAAAAATGTCAACCATACGTCGTGTGGATTCACGCATAGCCTCCAGCACGGCTTCGTCGCCATCCTCTCGGTTCTCCCAATAGTTTCCAGCGTACACCCCGCCAAGACAAGCAGAGGAAGCAATAATACCTTCATTGTATTTCTTGAGAAGTGCATAATCAATACGAGGATATCGATAAAAGTTTTCAGCCTTGTAGGACTCCGATACTAATTTAAATAGATTGTTAAGGCCCGTTTGGTTTTGCGCCAACAATACCAAGTGCCTACGACGTTTGAGAATGCCTTGGGTCTTTTTGCTGTCGCCCTCATCCTCAACGGTGGCGCCTGATTGCGCGTCCTTTTTAATTGCCTTAGCTTTCTTCTTGTCTGCCATCGCCTGATCATAGGCTTCTCGCCACTCTGTGATAGACGGCGTAAAATACGCCTCACATCCAAAGATGGGCTTAAACTCTTTACCTGCTTCTTGCATCTTCTTGGCATGCAGCACTTGATAAGCTAGACCATTCATGTTCCCATGATCTGTAAGCGCTAGCGCCTCGCAGCCGTTCTCATACGCAAAGTCCATGTGCGCTTGCGGGTACCCAATGGCATCAAAAATAGACCCCGCAACACTATGGGCATGCAGCCCGACAAACTTGATCTTAGATTTACTTCTCACAATCATCCTCCATGGTTATTAATTTAACATGTTTGTGTGCCCTTGTCAATGGTTCTTTGGGCATTTCTATATGTTTTTCATTAGAAATATAGTTTACGTAATTTTCCCACGAATCTATCTGAAAAAACCAGTCTGTGTTTATTTTAACTGCCTCGGTTTCATCAATCTCTTTAAATACTGTGTCGAAATCAAAGTTTCTGGCTGACCACCTTTCCGAGAGTGGCAATTTTTTAGATGGGTACTGCTCGTCTGTGTTGTAGTACGTTCTAGTTGTTTCGGAATTAACATGTTGGCGACATTTTTTAAAGTCTTTGGCCATCATCGTAAAAGGCAAATGCAGATTATCTTTTACGCTCTTGCCTTCGTGTGATAGGAAAAAATTATATTTCAAATTAGAGATCTTCTTTCTATGTTCTCTGAGTTGATATATATCGTACATGCCATACGGAAACGAGACATAATATTTCTCCGGCACAAGCCACTTGGATAGTTTGTTGGCCACAAACCATGCCGAATGGATCCCAGATAAAACTGACCACCCGTAAGAATCACGCCGGCCGCGGTTCTTAGGTAAAACAGGTACATAATATATTGGTATCTCTTTTCTAACTTCGGATGGATACTTGTGTTTCCTGTTGTAATAGACCGGATCATAAACCCAGTCTCCGATGGTTTTTCTTATTATTGGAGCCATATCGTCATTTGCGACAATCCATATAGTCTGACAACCGACCACTGCGCACTCTACAATAGATTTTTGGATAACCACCATTGCTTCGTTTATGGGAAGCATAGACACGGGAACATTTGTTGCAAAATCAATATTAGAGTTTGCAATCGGAATAATTCCAGCTAAATGTACGTGGTTACTCATAAGTTATCAATCATGCGTCTGTAGTTCTCTGATGCAGTGGTTAACTCGTTCAACAACTCTTGAAAATCAGTCGATACTCTTTTTACATTATATGTCTCGCGCCATTCTGGCTGGTGCACTGGGACTTTTTGTCTTCCGATGATCGATGTCTTAAATTTATAATGCTTTGGGTTTCCGTTCGGGCCGTATGAAGCAAGAAGGCCTTTCATGCCTCGGTGTTCCATTTCGTAAACAGCCTTAAACCTCGCCATTGTCTCGGAGTAATCAAAATTTAACAATTGCTCTTCGCTCAAGCAGGATACTGTGCATGCATCTTTTATTGCAGTTTTACCATCTATCCTGTCGGATGAGTAAAACCAAATCTCCGACACAAAATTGTCCTCAGTCTGTATTAGATCAATATTGTGTTTGCCGCCGCTGTTGAAAGCTATCCAGTCATAAACAAGAAAATTGTTTTCGGCTTTTTTATATTCCACAAGCTTCTGGCACCCTTCATCTCCAAAAAAATAACACACGTCAAAAGATATGTTTAGTATCCTATTGTAATCGCTTGAGCATGTCAATAAGTTTCCGTCCCACCTCATAGATGTACAAAAGCTTGCCAAAGGCACGAGGCCTCTCAATGATAACAAAAACAGCAATCGTTCCCAAAGAGCCTCTTTGGGAACCCCGATGGGGGTCCCTCCCTCAAACGTAGTTAAAGTTTTTTCTTCGAGGGGAATTTTAAGACATGATAAATCAACAGCGGGATCGAGATAGTCAAACCTAAAAGGCCTCTCGGGCCTTGTAAAGAAAACAGGATAGTTGTTGTTAAATGCGAATATAACTGCTTCTAAAGAGCTGCCAACAACTATGGATTCGTACTCAAGCGCCACCCTTTCCTTCTTTAATCTCTTCCAGTAGCCCAACAATATCCAAGCCAGCACAATCAATCTTGCTCTTGCTTACGTGATAGTGGCTCACGAAACCAGAATATTTTCCATATGCTACTTGCTGTTCGTATTTAGTAGAATTGCCTTCGAATTGATTCTTTGGGGTTTCAAGTGGGATCCCCGTGGCTTTGTTGATTGCAACCCACAGGGCTTTAAGGGCTTCTTTCTGGGCGGGGTAAAAATCCATAAACGGATCTAACTTGTGACCGTGGACCCACGCGCCGTCGACAAGATCTCTTTCTCCGAAACCGTTTCTTTCATACCAAGACTGATATTTCGGATAGTATGCATTCGAAATTTCTACACCAACCGACGGCCTATTCGTTCTTTCGGAGCCGGCATGCCATGCGGCATGCTGCATGTCTAATGTTTGATAGATCGTACCGTCATTATCAATCAGAAAGTGAACCGAAATTCCGCGTTTATCCAACACACGTTGGCATGAGGTGGAAGATAGACATACATCCCAATGATTCACAAAGTATCTTATGTTTCTCTTTGGTCTGCTGGTGTAGTCGTAGTATGTGGCCGGACGGGCAGCTAGGCCGCCGCGTTCGGACCAGAGAACAACATTCTCCCATTCAATTGGGATAAACTCTCCATTATAGACAATGTAATTTGAATATCGACAGTCATGTGGCTTGTGTTCGTCTATGTTTGATTGTCTCTCAGTCCATAAGCGACGAAAAGTCATGGGTCCACAAAGACCATCACCAGACAGGCCGTTGGCCTTCTGCCACTTCTTAATGGCTCTAACTAATTTATCATCGAAATACTTTTCGCCAAACCAAGAAGGCTCCCAGCCTAACTTAGAAGCTGAGGCTTCGTTATAAAAATTCTTATCCATAAAGTAATTATCCCAGAGTTTTATTAAAAATTCCCACAACATAATTATCCTGAACAATGAAATAGTCCACATTATTAATGCTTATTTTTTCAATCATTTTATTATCTACTACTACAAAACCGCCTTTTTTTAGTTCGAATCGGATATCTTCCGACCAGTCTAAGACTTCATACGAAGAATGAACCTCCTCCTTTGGAGCATAGTCTTCAGGTAAAAATAGTTCTGATTTTCTCTCTTTAGTTTTTTCTTGTTTGTTGATAAGAATATGCCTATTAACTGGCTTAAGCATTCTTCACCTCTCTTAAAATTAGCTTTTCTTGCACGCGGTACATCTCCTGTGTTATGAATATATCTTCTCGATTATTACAGTGTTTGCAGTACATTGTCATGTGTACGTTATCTCCGTGCGTTGATCTGATATTACCCGTGGGTACCCAATAACACCCCGTCTTTCCTGACTTACATCTTCTTTTGATATATCTAGATTCCATTAAATGATTAAAATTCACTATTCCCCCTAAATCGTACAAGTGTCGTTGGTGCAAAACTTAGATCCAATGCCGGCTTCTTCAGCATCAAATCTCTGAAATGGCTCTATTTTGGCGGTCATCTTTTCAAATTTCTTCTTTGTAATTGGCTCATAGGGTGCCTGTACATACCCAGTCTCTTCGTATTTCAAAAACGATACCGCCTTGAGTCTTGTTTCATATAATTCCAGAGCAGTCTTTATGTGTTCGGCCTCTTCTGACTTAAATGTTACGGTTATCGAAACTGAATTGTCCGCCCAATAATATTGATATTGGGCAGCAGTTTCAAGTTGTTCCCAGATCGAGACATCTTTCTTGCCTTTCGTGTAATATGGCTCATGCACAGGAAACTCAACAACAGAAGTGTTGGGCGTATATTTATCATCTTCTACATTATAACCCGAATTTTTCAATTTGTCAACCAAACTTGAAGTATTTGAAAATCTAATTCGTCTGATATAATACTCGTCCTCTGGATAGTGAATTCCGGGCGTAGATCCATTCAATAACGACACCGTACCAGACGGCTTAATCGAAGTCATTCTGATCGATTTTGGTATACACAGCCAATTAGAATATTCCTCGTCCAATTGTTTAACGTAGTCATATGCCCTATCACACATCTCATACATGGAGCGGCGGCCAAACTTGTTGAATGCCTGTACAACTCCTGACTGGGAAAGTCCGATACGGCGATTCTTAAGCATCTTGGCGTTTGTCTCTGGCCAGTGTGTGTTTGATAAGGTAATCGTCTTTCCATAAAGATAGGCGATCTTCAAAGTCCTAAGATAGTCTTCTTGATCTTCATGCTTGGCAGGATAAGTCTCAACTAAGCAGCACAATTCTGCATCTTCTAGTTGCTGCTCTACGCAGGGATTAAAGCCAGCCACATTCACATCATCGTAGCGCGGGCCGTCCTTAAATCTACCTCGCGTCCTAGCGTTGTCTAGCCAGATATAGCCCGGTTCGCCATTCTTTTGAGATTGTTCTGCGTGCCAAGAATAGTCCATTCCAACTTTTGCATTGAATGAATTGTTTGAGCCCCATCGATGATGATAAAGCTTCTCTTGGTCGTTCTTCATCTGCAGGTAGTGAGTGTCATCATGCCTTCCCATTGCAAGAGCGGCTGATCGGCGCACATTGCCTGAAACCACACAACGACCGATAAGATTCTCGGTATCCACAATATCAACGGAAGTAATTGGCTCACCAACCTTAGATGAGTATAATTCTTTTAAGTTTTTATGAAGTTCGACAAGGGGGTCTGGGCCACTGCTTGTGCCTCCAAAACCGTTGATCAGGGCGCCCAAGGGGCGAATAGCCGAATAGTCAAACTTAGGAACTTTCGCTCCGGAGAAAAACCCATCCAACAACATATGAACCGAGTCAACCCAGCCCTCTCGGGAGTCGTCAATAACGAGCGTATCGTTCGTATACTGAGGCTCTTGGATCGTGACTGTTCCGGCGCCCTCGGTGTCGAAACCAACGCCAACACCCACCATTAACGCGTCCATCATCCATGCAAACAAGTAGCCCCCCTTAGTGGGGAGGTCACGCGTCGAGCGAAACGCACAGTTAAATAGGCCGGCCGCGGTTCTCTCTTCAACAAATTTAGTGCCCATCATCCATAGGCCGCGGCCCGGTGGGGTCCACTTTAAATTAAAAAGCCTATCGTATGCTTCCTTTGCGGTCTTTTGCGCTTTATTGTCGTTCCACTCCAGTCCAAGCTGGAAAACATGTTGCTTCTGCATATTAAACATGCCCTCTACAACACGGCGGCAAGTTTGCCACCACTCTTCGGTGCCTGTTTCGTCTGGATCGAATTCGCTTAGGCGGCGTGAGTATGTTCTCTTATAGGTTACATAACCGAGGGGACCCCACGGTACCTTGGCGTCTCGATAAGGCTCAACGAAAGTGTCGGATAGTCTAAATCTGCGAATGTTCTCAATTGTTCTCATGTATCATCTTCCTTTTTTAAATTTTTGATATCGGTTAAACAAAACCTCTTTTTGTTCTTTTGCGCTCAATGGCAATGGATTTTGCGGAATTGGGTTTGCTGAAGTTGCCGAAGCCGTAAGGGACTTTGAGAGAACCTTGATGCAAACGTTTGAAGTATCCATAAAAAGCTCATGTACGAGTCCGTCCGGACCATTTCTGTTTTTCGCAATAAACATTTTACCTTTATTGTTTTGTTTGTCTTCGATCGTTCTTGAAACGGTAAATATAAAGTCAGCCACAAAACACTTATTGAATGCTTCAGAAATTTGCTCCATAGTAATAACTTCTGCGTTAAGACCGGAGCGATTTGTTTGAGAGGCAGTCCAGATAGGACACTGAAACTCTTGAGACAGCGCCCTCAACTCTTCATAAATTGACTCTAGCTCATTTCTTTTTTCTTTCCTGACTGTGACCGGCTTTAGCAAATCTGCGTAATCAACAATAATCAGCCCGGGCTTGATACCTCTTTTCATTAATCTGGAAAGATGCGACCTAATTGTGTTCGTGGAGGCAGACTTGGTGGGATATTCCTTGACGATCAGCTTCCCGTTAATATTTTTGACAGACTCATAAATCTCGTCCTTGAAGCTGGTCAAATCCGACAACGGATATCCAGTGATGCAGCTGTCATATCTGCTTGCAACTACCATATCTTGTAACTCAAGAGTATAATGAATGACTGTTTTTTCTTCTTTAAGCGCCTCGGAACCCAAATGTACTAAGACCATCGACTTTCCTGCACCAGTTGGGGCTATAACAACGCCCAACTCGCTTTTGCCCAAGCCGCCGCTAGAGATCTTATCTATGTCTTTCCAGCCAGTTGACACTGGATTTCTAAACTTGGGCTTAAATCTTTCTTCGAAATCGGCCAAGTAATCATATCCGAAATTGTTTTCGGATCCGAGTTTAATCGCGTCATTAATGACCTTGGAGATCTCATCGAACGAGCAAGACTGCAACAAGTTCACCGACTTCATCATCGCTTCTTTCAGCTTCTGCTTGCGACAAAATTCTAAAGCAGTCTCTTTAATATAGTCTACTTCATCTATCTCTCTAGAGTGGATCATTGCGAAGTAGTCTTTAACTTGCTTTTGAATTACCTCATCTTCACGATCAAGTTGGGTTCTAACAATTGATATGATTGCTTCCGGCGATGGATGCTTGTCATATTTGATTCTATATTCTACTATCTTGCTGGCGAAAACTCTCAAATATTCAAGATCTAGAAAGTTAATATCTAGAACTTCAGTTATTTGATCGGCAAATGGCCTATCTTCAAAAATCAGCTGTACCAGACCCTCTTGAAAGGCTTTTCCGTACCTTCCAAAATCTACTCTCTCTGCCAGCATAAAATCCCTCGTTCGCTATAAAATATAGCATTTTTTTTAATAATAGTCAAATAAAATCTGAATATTTTATCTGTCGATTCCGCAGTAGTTTTGAGCGGTATTAGTAAGTAGTAAACAACATTTCCGTTTACAAATCAATTATTTTCTACGCGGCAGACCCGAGGCATTCTAAGCTAATTTTGTTTAAAGATGCCTTCAAATCCTCCCAATTTAACTCCCCAAAACCATCCTCGATCATCATGCCGAGTATTGCTGTTTTGTTAAAGAAACACTCGAACTCTGTTATTGCATAGTCAACCTTCTGTTTTGATTGAATCGACATCTGTGGAGAATATAACTGCATCATATTATAGTTGTGCTGGATTAGATCTTTTGCTTCCACAACGTTAGAATAAAACTTTTGCTTACCTTCGGTTGCCTCGCAGTAATCGACCACATCATCAATAGTATACGTCTTCTCTTCTGATAGAAAGGGGAGGCGTTTGGCGATCGTAGGCAAGCCGGCGCCGCGGACACCCTTAAGGTTGTCACTAGCGTCTCCCGCCATGGCTCTGGCAAGAGCCATATTCGTCGGGTGTACACCAACTTGTTCAGTGATCGAGTTCATATTCATGATTTCTTTCTTAGTAGGTCTGAACAGGATTGTCTCTTCGTCGCAAAGTTGCATGAAATCCTTATCATTGGATACAATCACCTTCTGCCATCCGTCATAGTGCCGCATTCTAGTAATATAAGAAATGACGTCGTCGGCTTCGATCTCGGGCAACATAGTTTGGATAATCGGCATCTCGTTTACGTACTCAATCAGGCGAGATTGCTGCCAAATTTTGTTCTGCATCTCCTGATCGTCCGTGAGGTTATGAAAGGCTCGGTTTAAGCGAATGGGCTTGCGGCCGGCTTTGTAGTTCTTGTCCATTGACTTCCTTTTCTTAGAGCCATTGGGACCGTCCCAAACAATCACAACTTCTTGTGGTTTTGTGTCTCTTATAAGCTTTTGAAGGATCTTGATAAAGCCCTTGAGGCCTCCAATCGGCTGTCCATTAGCTGAAAGTGAGGGGTCTACAATGTATGCTCTCAAGTATGCGTTCAACGCATCTATAATAAGAAGTCTTTTGTTTTCAGTATCTGTCATATTGTTCACCAATCGGGCGTTTGTGTTTTCCAAGTTGCAAATCGTGCTTTTTCGCCCATATAATATGCTCGATATGCTGTTACTGCACACTCACTTCTATATTGCGATGGCATTGCCTGTGCAAAGGGAGTCTGCGGGATGTCCGGTAAGTCTATGTGTGTCATTGCACACCCTTCAATAATATTTATTATAACACGAAGTAGGCGTCACGTCAAGCACCTATATTGAAACAGGCACTGTTAGATCTTCTTGATCTTCGTAGAAATCTTTGGCATCACCCTGCCTCATATCAAATTTTTGAATAATTTCTTCATCCATAATATCTATAACTTTACTTCTAAACTCGCGATCTTCTTTAATGATCTCACCCCACTTAGATGGCTGGAATTTCTTTTCATAACCATCCGCTGCCTTAAGGGTATACCATGCGCCGGCGCTGGTCAATGAGGGTGAACCCTTAATCGCGTCGAACCACGACTCTTCGTCGCGAATACCCACTTCATTGCCCCATAGAATACGGAACGCACAAGATCGACCTTGGGTTCCAAAGCGAGATTTTTCTAATTTCACTTTAACTTCTGAACCAATACGGAAACCCCTCTCGTCTTCAATAAACGCTGACTTGGCTTTTCGCCCTGTAAGCCAGATACGTAGCGAGTACGAATAGTGCATCGCCTTGCCGCCGGGAGTCATATAGGGGGTCGTCATCGCAATAATGCGAGCGTTAGGGCCACTTGGAATATTCGTCTTCAACTGATTGAGTACAATAAATGTAGCCTGACGATCTGCAATGGGGATAATCAGCTTAGACATACCCTTCGCTAAAATTCTAGCTTTCACTGCCATTGAAGATTGCGGATTAAAATCCCCCTCGACATCAGATACTGATGGAGTAAGAGCCAGAGAATCCCAAATAAATACAAGCTGCTCATCTGCCGCGGCGCCGAGCAATTCCTCAACAGTTTCCAATACAAACTCAACAGACGATGCTTGAATATACATTAATCGCTCCAGATTGCATCCTGCCTGCTCCAAGAACACGGGGTCGATGGCAGACTCAGAATCGAAATAAACGATAAGCTTGCCCGTTTTCTGAGCGTTTGCGGCTATTTGTGCCGCCATATATGACTTACCTGTCGCCTCAAGACCAGCAATCTCTGTGACCTTTCCAACTGGGATGCCGGCAATTTGTCCTTTTGAAATAATGGAATCTAACCATCGCGAACCAGTGGGGATCCACTCCTTTACTGATGTGGGGTTCTCTCCCGTTAGATCATGGGCTACGTTTCGGCCGGCCTTTTTGTTGACAAGTTTCATTAAGTCCTGCAAGCCTACTCGGCCGGCCTTAGCTTCTTTGGATTTTCTAGCCATATATTCTCCTGTGTATTGATATAAAATAGCGGCAGACTTTATACCGGTCTGCCAGCGGCTGTTTGTTACTCTGCTGCTGTGTCAACAGAGGTAGCGGTGTCGGCCGCTGTGTCTTCATCCTTGTCTCCGCAAGCCACCAATAGGCTTACTGCAAGGACTGGTAGAACGAGTCTCATCTTCTCTCCTTAAAATAGCGGCAGACTTTTTACCGGTCTGCCAGCGGCATTCCACTACTCGGTGGTTGTTTCAGTAGCAGTGGTTGCTTCGTTCGTGTTGCCTGTGTTTTCATTGGTTGTGGCAG
>Ga0098040_1001071_pt1 | contig 12250 bp, 24 predicted proteins | sample 7_EtaG_FD_75065 | JGI IMG/M metagenome (GOLD analysis project Ga0098040, IMG submission 75065) | Marine viral communities from the Subarctic Pacific Ocean - 7_ETSP_OMZ_AT15161 metaG | ecosystem: Environmental > Aquatic > Marine > Oceanic | place: Pacific Ocean | collected 2015-01-08
TAGTTGAGAGCCTTCCTTACTATTGTGTTCGTTCGCAAGCTCACTTCACAGTATCATTGATAGAGCGCATAAACGAACAATTAATATAAATAAACGTCAACTAAACAAGGAGACACAATGAGTTACGAGCTTAAAAAGATATTTGAGAGCTATAAACACTGGGTATTACACATTATTATGTCATTTGTGACACTTACCCTTGCTTTCAGTTTAACAGCCTTATTCTTCCGATTAATACATTGGATATTTACATATTAATAACTATCACGAGCCTGTAATAGAACATAGGTGCAACACACTTGCAGACACCTGATTTGTTCGTTGGTTATATAGTTATACTTTCGTGCTAAGCATCACAAGAAACTGCTTAATATTTAATCAGACATAGCTGATAATCTTTATAATGAGGTTCTTGGAAACAAGTTAAAGGATGACCCGCCATCATTATTTAGTAGATATGATACACTAATAGTTCCCACTAAGACTGGGCTGTGTCAAGCTTATCGTATCAGCTATTGTACTTATAAAAGAATTCGTAAGAATCGGCAGTATCATGTCGTTAGGATAAGTATCGCAAGATACCCAAAGTGATGGTTGAGACACAATCATTGCGCTATTTATAGTCCATAGATACAAGCCTCTATGTATGTAATCTCGAAGGCAAAGAGAATATGTATCATCAAGATGGTAATTGATGTGAGTCTGGTAACAGACAATAAGATAAGGGGTAGGAATAATAGCTTGAGTGTGAGAGCAAGAGCGTATTCCAATATTAGGGTTAATCCTTTAGTGATAAAGGGCGACACCTGAAATATCATAGATTATAGTATCTCAACTATAATTTGTAGTGTTAAGCGTAGTATTTACTATCTTAATAAGATAGCAAGCTACTCTGTGAGCGACTTAACATATCGACCGTTGTCACTAAAAAAAGATAACTACGTAGGCTTGACCTACGGAATTGAAAAACAGCCACAGTGATTAGGAGCAAAGGGCTCTAATCCTCTGCACTTCGGTGAACAGAGGGCATGTTTCAATCCCTCAAGGGTGACATGTTTAATGGTGAAAGCACTAACTGGGTGGGCACATTCAGATAGCTGTAATTAACCGTTGAGATAACCTAATCATTAAGAGTGACAGTCTATAACTGTTGAGCCTGCTAGGATACTTATGGCAACATAAGTGGATAAGGACAAAACCGTTTACGGAACGTAGTCCTAAAGTCTTAGCATTAAGAGTGTAATCTCAACTCTAACATTTATATACTTCACGAGTTAATGCGAGCGGTTCACATACATACGAGTAATGTGTCGTAAGTGTATTAGCGTGAATAATACAGCCTGGGCGTGAATGGCTTAGCTGTATAATAGTTGTGGGAGCTTCTATTATATATACGTGAGTTCGATTCTCACCACGTCCACAAATTTTATTTAATCACGAGTAAAAGGAGAAAACAATGAGCAATGTAATAGTATGCGATATAGATGGTACTGTCGCTTTAATGAAAGGTAAAAGAACACCTTTTGAGTACCATAAAGCAATGTTTGATGAGCCTAATCAAGGAGTTATTGATGTATTATGGGCTACAAGAGCTTTCTATGAAGAAATGCTTAAAGAAGAAGTAGGTATTATATTTACTTCAGCAAGAGAAAATAAAGCTTTATTAAAGGATGAATGTGGGTTTTCTGATGTTGCAGAACTAACTAAAGCTTGGGTAGAGAGATATGTAATGTCTGAAGGTAATCCAAAATATATCTTTCGTAAAGCAGGTGACTATCGTAAAGATGCCTTTGTCAAGTTCGAGATAGGTAAGGAAATACTTAAAGAACATAACATACTATGTGTCTTTGATGATAGGAATCAGGTAGTTGATATGTGGCGTAATGGTTTAGAGTTAACATGCTTTCAAGTAGCAGATGGTAATTTCTAAAGGTAGCGGGGATATATAGCAGACGAGTGAAGTGGTCTCACGGTTGGCTCATAACCAACAAATTCAGGGTTCGATTCCTTGGTCTGCTACAAATACCATTAAACATAAGATTGCTACCCATATACAAAGGAATTGGGTCGTATGATGTCATACGGAATAAAGAATAAAATGGTATCATGTGACGACATGGTGTAGATATACAGACTTTCTTATGTGTCTGTATATTGAAAAAGATTTAACTAAATAGGAGGCGTTCCTATGAATGACCGAGTCAATGATGTCGAAGCACAAATATTAGCTTTGCTTGATATAGTTAATGATAATTATATCCAAGCAGTTAAACTGGTATGTGACGACATTGAAACAAGAGAGTCTGCCAGCAAAGATTTATAGAACTGTCTACGGATGGTATGGCTCGTGATAAGAACTAGGGGAGTAGAATATATTAGAAAATCAAACAGCTAACTGCTTCCCAAGTTCTTCTAACAAGGAGGTAACAATGTCATTACATATTAAAGATGTGTACCAACTAATGAATACATTAATTGAAGCGAGAGATATTTTAAAGGCAATAGACATGAAGAGAATTGAATTAACAATAAGTAAAATGAATACAATTATAAAGGAGAGTTGTGAAGAATAAAAAAAGAATACATGAATCCTTGATAACTGTTCAAGGTGAGATAATAAACACTAATTGTCCTGAATGTGATGGTGAAGGTGTTGGCTTTATAGATAACACACATGCAAGAGGTGGTGAAATGATACCACAACTATGTAGTCTTTGTAAGGGTGATGGAGTAATTACAGAAAATGTAATAGAAAGAATAGAGTATGATGAAGAAGGATTTCAACACATAATATTTAAACAAGGAGATGAGCCATATGATAGCAATAGGAAATGATGAACCTTGTCCCTTTTGTAAGGGTAAGGATAAGTTTGTAAACACACCAGATAATAACTTTGTAGACCATATAATGAAAGAACATCCAGAGGATATGGCTACATACTTATTTGGTATGAGTAATAAAGGTATGTAAATAATTGAGAGTGTTAATAACGGGAGTGATGAGCTGCATTAGCGAAGGTCCTGGAAATGCTTAATACTCTCATACTTTTAAATTGAGAGTGAGGCGATTTCGTCATAAGCTGAACAAGCTTTTAAAAAGAAACAGAATGGTAGATAGAGACATACTAGACAGTCCTGTGCGAGTTCCGTGACGAGGAACATGGCCTGCTACCCGCTCTCATACAATTACAAGTATGTAACTATAGCAATAGCAGTCCTGAGAAGTTACACTAAGTTTATTCCAGGAACCAGCTGTGATACTATGTAAGCAGTTTATAAAAAGAGGTATCGGAATCACATAGAAAAGCCTCAAGGGCAAGTCCCTTGGACGAACTATGGGTTTATAAACTATGGCACTACTATTGAATGAGAAAAAAGCTTGTATAAATTAGAAAAGTGAGGTGTGGTCGGAGGGTAAGATAAAGCAATACTATTGAGTGTGTGTAACAGAGAAATATAATATTAGAAGACACGAAGGTATTATATAATGTTTTGCTTGTAACTTTTCTAAACAATTAGGGTAGTGGGTGGTGTGGATTAGTCACACTTACTAATACCTTACCCTACTCACAGCCACGGTGGAATTCCGTGGCAAACTTTTAGAATTGAGTGTGATTAGCGTCACATTAAATAGTTTATGTTGGACAAATGACCCACGATGTTAATGAATTATGGTCCTAGGACATAAGGATAACCTATCACGAATATGCTACAACACATAAACAGGATGAACTTAAATAAAACTAGCCAATTGAGGCGGTACTTATTTGAGCAGTCTTTAAGCCTTGATAAAGGCAACCCACAGTTGATTCCTTCTAGACTGGCTGTGGACTAGATTATATAAAGAATTACAGGTAGTTGCCGTAATGAACTGCAGACCCTGTAATAACAGCTGGATTAGGGATAATCAAGCGATGACAAATATAAACTGAGGGTTCCTATTTAGTAGTGAGGAGAAATATATGACGAAACTACTTAGGAATGGAGGGAGAACAGTCGGAGCGATAGTTCGAGGAAAAAGTGTAGGTTTATATAAACTAACTAAATAAGGAGAATCATGAGCAAATTTAAAGGTTGGGAAGAAGTACCTGATGAAGATTTATGGCAAGACGGAGAATTAGAAACAGTTGGTGTCGCTATTAAAATATATTCTAAGGTATGTAGATTAGGTGAATGGAAATTAATAAGGGAGAAATCATGAGCAATAAAACTAAAGGTTATACTGACTGGACTGAAGTAGCTAAAACGGTTATGCAAGGTAAGAAAATTGTAGATGTAGGATATATAAGTAAGGACGAAGCACTTAACTATATGTGGAACTCACGAGGAATATACTTTATGTTAGATGATGGAACTAAATGTATAGTTATGAGAGATGATGAAGGTAATGATGCTGGTGTTCTTGCTTATGTAAATACAGGAGTAGATTCTGTATTGCCAGTAATTGATATGGATTATGAAGATAGATATTTAAATAAAAAGGAGAAATAATCATGGGCATGGATATAAGTGGTAAAAAACCTGTAAGTGAAACAGGTAGTTACTTTAGAAATAACTGTTGGTGGTGGAGACCATTGTGGCATTATTGCTGTGTTGTAGGTGAAGAATTAATAGATGAAGATACAGCTGCTGGATGTTCTTACAATGATGGTAATGGATTAAATGCAAAAGATGCTGCTAAACTTGCTGTAATATTGCAAGCTAAAATAGCAGATGGTCACACTAAAACATGGAAAAAAGAGAGAGATTTGTATCTTGAATCATTACCAGATGATAACTGTAATATGTGTAATAACAACAACAGAGGTCATAAGAAAAAGAAGGAATGTAAATCTTGTGATGGTAAAGGAACACAAGAGAATTGGAATAAACATTATCCATTCGCTGTAGATAATGTAGAAAACTTTTCTAAGTTTCTTATAGATAGTGGTGGATTTGAAGTATGGTAAATTAACATAAGGGAGAATAATCATGAGCAACGTAACTAAAGGTCAGTTTTTAAGATATGTAGCTGTTCAGGAATCAGGAGCTTATAATATGTTTGACCCAAGAGCTAAGACAGCTAGTGGATTAGATGATAAAACATATGTAGAGATAATCAAAAACTATGATGAATTGGAGGCCAAATATGGAACTGAATAATATCATAAAAGAAGTTAATTTAATGTCAGAAGAAGAACTAACAAAACTCGTCTATGTTATAAAAGATAGGCGAGACATTCTTCGTTATGGCAAGTTAAAAGAGTTTAAAATAGGTGATAAAGTTAAATGGACTCACGGACAAGGTATAAATAAAGAAGATTATGAAGGTGAAGTATATAAAGTGAATCCTAAAACTATTGCCACGAAAGTAGATGGGAAACCATGGTGTAGGTGGAGAATCTCACCATCAATGTTAACTAAAATAAAAGGAGACGAGTCATGAAATCATTATCATGTGCAACTGTTGCTGCTGTTAATAAAATCTTAAAAGGTACTAATGTTCCTTTGTTAGGAGGTAAATAATGAATAAATCAGATAAAATATGGGAAGTTCATTATGAAACCAATCAAGATGGCTGGAAAACTAAAATGAAAGTAGTTGCAAAGAGTAAAACTTCTGCAATAGGTAAAGTTGCAAGAGATGTTGCTAATACTTTGACTAAAGATGTTTGGTTTAGGTATAAAGATTGTATCAATATAACTAAGGAGAGAAGTAATGAAGAAACAAAGTAAGAAAGAAAAAGTCTTAATGTATCTTCAAACTTACGGTAGTATAACTCCTCAAGATGCTTATGAGCTCTTTCAATCCATGCGATTGGGAGCTCTAATCCATAACTTGAGACATGAAGAGCCACATTATAATATAACATCTAAGTTAGAAGGTAAGAGTGGTTATGCAAGATATACACTTAAACCAGGAGTATATGAAGATTATGATAACTCTAATAATAGTGAGAGTAAGTAAAATTACTTTCATTATTGTCAGAGAAATTGTAAATTAAGGAGTTGTCAGAAAACAAAAAGGAGAGTATATGAAAACATTACTCATAGACCTTGAGAATGGATATAAATCTATTGGCAGTAAAGAAACTATTGAAGAAAAGTTTGGATTACCACTCTTAAACTTTAATGACTTTACATCCTTTAGAAACTTTATAGGCCAACTCTGGGCTCGTAAAATGGTAGAAAAACAAGTAAAAGTAGGTGGCGTATCTGTTCCTCAAAAATCTTGGCAAATAACAGCCAAAGAAGGCGTTGAGATTGATTGTATGGTAATAGATACAGGTAGTGAAATGGCTAAGAAATATGCAAGAGAGCTTAAAGGTAAAGCAGAAGCTCTACAGCTCAAACAATGGGGTAAACTTAAAGATACTCTTGATAATTTCTTTTCATTTACTAATGCTATACCTGCTAGTCTTATAGTAAACTGTCATTCTAAAATGCAAGAAGACCATGAAAGTGGTGTAGTAAGGGTTATGCCTTATATCGAAGGTTCTACTAAAGTAGATGTAGGTAAATGGTTTGACTTTGTCTTTTATACAAAAATACATAAAGCTAAAGACGGTACACGTAAATATATGTGGGTGACCGCTAGAGATGAACATTTTTGTCACGCTAAAGACAGAACGCAGTTATTAGATGCTGAAATAGAACAAGATTATAAGATAGTATTTGATGCTGTAAAGAAAGTAGGATGGGACACTGCTAAAGTTCTTGTAATTGGTGAACCAGGCAGTGGTAAAACATTAAGTTTAAGAACGTTAACTAAAACATAAAGGGGAAAAAATGGCAATAACAGTAACTAAATCAACAGGTGGTGGAGGATATTCAGAAGGCTGGAAAACAGTAACTGTATCTAATGCTACTAAAGGTGATTACAGTGGAAGTAAATACATAGACCTTTTCTTTGAAGGTTATCCAGAAACTCTTAAATGTAGAGTATGGGAAGCTAGAAGTGGTGAAGGTGAAGAGTTCCAGATAGCTAATATGGTTAGATATTCTAATCCAACTATTTTAGACGAAATGGATAAGGATGGTACAGCTGCTGCAAGCTTAGATGATTCACCTGCTGGATTAAAGGGTAAATCATTACAAGTTTTCTTTTATAAGAAAGCTAATGGTTATTCAGAAATATCTCCAAAAGTAGTACCTGCTAGTCCTTTTAAGAATATAGTAGATGACATTAATGAAGATAGGATAACTCAATTAAAGGCATCTGCTGAAGCTTATATTAAAAGAAGACAGGAAGCTAATGGTGTAACACAAACAGAAACAACCAAAACTTCTACTGATGAAGTTCCTTGGGACTAATAACTAAATAAAGGAGAATATCATGATAAGAGAATTCGCATTCGGATTATCAAATAGGCATCATTTCTTTCCAAGTGATAATGCTGTTAAATGGGAAAATGTTGCTAAAGATACATTTCTCTCCTTATATGGTTATGATGATTCAGTAATTCAATATTTCGAGGATAAGAAGACACTATCAGGTTACGATGGTGAAATCTATATGCCTAGAGAGTTTATCCTTGATGTTGATGGTGTAGAAATAGAAGAAGCTCAAGATAAAGCTATTAAATTAGTTTGTATTCTTGAAGGACTTAAAATTCCCTGTAATGTTTATTTTAGTGGTAGAGGATTCCATATAGGAATACCAGATACTGCATTTAAATGGAAGCCAGGAATAAACTTACACTTAAATGTCAAGGACGAGCTTGATAAAAATGGAATATATGAATATGCTGATGTTTCTGTAACTGATAAAACAAGAATCATAAGATTAAACAATACATTAAATTCTAAATCTAGATTATGGAAAATCTATTTAAGCAATGATGAATTGAGAGATTTAAATGGTCTTGGAATATCAGCTCTTGCAAATAAACCTAGACAGATAGAAATACCAATGCTCCAATGTGAGCCTATATTTGATGTAACAGAACGTGAGGTTAAAAAGAATACCTATAAGTTTAAGGAAACTGTAGGTAGTGAACCAGACCCTATGTTATATCCATGTATTCAGACAATGCTAAATGGCTCTTCCTATGGTGGAAGACATGCAGTAGCATTACGTTTGGGTGCTTGGCTTAGATGGAGGTATCCAGAACATGTAGTAAGACTAATTATGGAAGACTGGCGTAAAAAGGTGACTACTTTAGAACACCCTTTTAAAGAGGACGAAATGAATAGACTTATTACAGATTGTTATAAAGGTCATGGAGGTCAAGGATATAGATATGGCTGCAAAGACAAAATAATGGATAAACATTGCAATTCTACTTGTACTTTATTTAAAGCAAAGAAATCTCAAGGATTAATGAGCGCAGCAGATATGGAAGAAAATCTTATTAGCTGGCTTAGCAGTGATGTTGTTCCTATAGATTTGGGTAAACCATATGGACAGGATTTTCCAATATATCCTGGAGAGCTGATTGTTTTACAGGCTCCACCTAAATCTATGAAAACAATGTTAGTGCAGAATTGGGTAAATCAATTTAAAAGACCAACTTACTTTCTTGAAATGGAAATGTCTCCACGTCAAATATGGAAAAGATTCATTCAAATAGAAATGGGTTGGACTGAAGAAGAATTGGCTAAAAAGTATGCAAGTAGTGACTTTAGAATAGCTGATAAATTCGATTGGTTAAATGTTGATTATCAATCTTGCTTTGCAATAGAGCTTGAGAAAAGAATCACCATGTTGCCTGTTAAACCAGAGATAGTTGTAATTGACCATATGGGATTATTGCTTTCTAAACATAGAGACCTTAATCTTAAAATGGAAGAAATATCTGGAGCATTAACTGAAGTAGCTGTCAAACATAATGTTATAGTATTTGCTATATCTGAAATAACTAAAACAGCTATAACAGAAGGTATGGGTATTGCATCTTCTAGAGGCTCGTTTAGAATAGCTTATAATGCAAGTAAGATATTGTCGCTATCTGCAACTAAAGGATTAGATGGCAATATAAATACCTTAATGGTAAGCACAACAGCTAACAGAGAAAGAGGAGCATTTAATGCTTGTCTTTTATTAGATGGAATAAGAATAAAAGGAGGTCAGAATGCCTAAAAGAAGTCTAAACCAAATAAGTAGTGATATTATGTTAGTCCAGAATAGCTTTGAATTAACTGAACAGGAAATTGATGAACAGTTAGATATATTGCATACTGAACTACATAGTAAGGAGAATGGTGTTTACTGGTTCTATAAAAATCTAGATAGCAAGGTTGCTTTAGCAAAAGAGTATAAAGAAAAGGCTGATGCAGTAATTAAAAAGCTTAAATATACTCAAGAAAAGCTAAAGGGCCTTGTTGTAGAGGCTTATGCAGCTAGTGGACAACTTCCAGCTTATGATGAATTCAATCCAATTAAAATAATACAAATGGGTAAGGTAGAAGTGATAGATGAAACTAAAATACCTGATGAATATTATGTTGAGAAGATTGAAACAAGGCTGGACAAACGTAGAATACTTGAGGAATTAAAGGAAGGTGTCCAAATTCCTGGAGTAAGATTAAAGAAAAACAAACATGTCAGGGGGTTAAAATGATATATCCATATAGTGATATAAGAAAAGTACCACTAGATTATGAAGGTATTACATCTTCAGCTTTTGCTGTACAAAGAAAAGATTATCAAGATAAAAGTGGTATTGAAAAATGGAAAGAATGTGGAGTGGTAGGTAGTAACTACTTGCTTGTTCCAAATTCAGAAGTAAAGGACCTAGCAAATGAAATAGCTACAGAATCTAAACATCAATGGGAACCTATGAAGGAATACTTTGATGGTAAGCGGTTCTTATATTTCATGCAATCTAAATCAGAAGCTACAGAAATAGCAAAGGGCGATGATATATCTCTTGGTATGGGTTTCTGGAATAGTTATGATGGTTCTACTGCATTGCAGTTTAGAACGTTCCTCGTAAGATTAATATGTACAAATGGTATGATAACAAAAGACTTCATGAACTTAATGAAGTTTAAACATAACAATAAATCTGAAGGCTACGAGAAGCAAATAATAAACGCTGCTAAAGTAGTTGACAACTGTGGCAAGGATGTTGAAGAAGTCGCAGGAAGAATGAGAAAGATGGTAGCAACTCCACTTGATTTAAATGAACTAGCTTATATGAGAAATCATGACCTAGGTTATTTACCTGTTACATTATGGGGTAAGATTAGCACACATTTCTTTAATAAGAATAGTGATAAAATCTTAGACAATGATGTAACTATGTGGGATTTCTACAACTCATGCACAGATGTTCTGTGGCATGATGAGAAACCAACTATGGCTTCATTTGAGCATAATCAGATAATAACTGATAACTTACTTCAGGCTATGGCTTAATTTCAGGAGGAACGCCAGAGAGCCTGCATCTTCACCTTTCTAGGGTGCAGGCTCTTCTAATTAAGGGAGATACTATGGATTTAGAAAAACATATTAGATGTAAATGTCGTAAATATTGGGGAATGAGAAATCATAAACGAAAATGTAAACGATGTAAAACTGAAGTAGTAGCAAGAGGTGAATAAAACTAACTAAAGGAGAGTGGGATGGCAAAGAAACCAACGATAATGCAAATGAAAGAGCATGTAGATATGTTAACAAGACAAGTAAACTTTCAATCAAGAATGATGGATAGTATAGGAGTAGCATTTAGTAGTTATGTACGTTATAAAGGAGATGAAGAAGATTTCAAAAAGTATTTAGAAAATAATAAGAATCTTCATAAATTAACTGAGGAGGAGAATGAAAGCCGAGAAAAAGGACATATTGGTTCGGATAATGCGGTATCAAATAAAGAAGTACGGAAAGAAAAAGATGGAAAAGCATAAAATTGATTGGAGAAAGTATGAATAAATGTAAGTGTAAATGTACATGCATTAAAGATGAACCATTTAATGAAATGATGAATAGAGTTCTTAGAGAATCAGGAGAAAGGCTTAAAAAAGAAATGGGCTTTGGTATTCCTGATAAGGCTAGGGATAAAATTAAATTCGATAAACCTAAAATATTTAAAGGAGAATTAGACCATGTCAAAAGAAGCAGTTAAAAAGAAAACTAAAAAGGATAGCAATGGTGATTATATCGCTCTTGCTAAAGATTTAAAGGAAATAGTATTAGGCCATAACAAAAGAATAAGCGAGGTCGAAAGCTTAGTAAAGAGAATAGCACAAAGAATGGGCCTGTAATGATAATAGATAAGGATATGTTGATTTCAAAAAAATACATAAAAAAGACCTTCATGAATTATGGAATTCAAATGAGTGATGTTGCTCTTGAATCTTTATGTCAAAAGATAAAGAGCGATATACATAATTACGCTATGAATGCAAAAGATTTAGGCGTTAAACGTCTAATAAAAGATAAGGTTCCAATAATAATAGGAGATTTTTCGAATGAGTCTTAGAGAGACAGCAGAAAATCTTGTAGAATTTGCCCGTCACAGCAAGCAAGAAGAGCTTGACAATGTGGTAATGGCTATTGTAAATTTCGCTAGGGAACAAAGGATTGAAATCCTAGAAGAAACATTACAATTATTACAAAGAGGTGCAGATGAAACCATCCTCAGCCAAAGGAAAAGGCAGGAGACTACAAAACTTTCTGAAGGAAAAGCTATATGAGTATTTCCCTACATTACGTAACGGTGATGTAAAAACTGCTGTAATGGGAGAGTCTGGTGAAGACATTATACTATCTCCCGCAGCACGGGATTTAATACCATATAGCTTTGAGTGTAAGAACCAGGAACGACTTAATATCTGGGAATCGTTGTCACAAGCAGAGGGCAACTCAGGGGAATATACTCCCATTGTGGTCTTTAAAAGAAATAGAACTAAAACATATGTAACCATAGAATTGGAAGAATTTTTAAAATTAATAGGAGATAATAATGCAAGTTAAAGTAGATGCATCAAAGCTAAAAAGATTAGAAGTACTTGAGATGTCTGTATATGTAAATAAAATTAATGATATAGTAGAGAAGTATGAAAGTATAGAGGATGCGGTAGTAATCTTAGCTATAAATCAATTAGTATTGCAATGTGGGAGATTAAACGTAAGATATGAAGCTTAGTTTCTTCATATTACTATTTATATTAAGTGGATTATTACTAAGCTTTGAATTTAGCTTTTGGTTTTCATGTATATATTTAATAGGTAATTTTGAAAACTATGTTTAACTACTCAGTTGCATCATAGAATGCTTTAACAGAATACTCACCTAATTTTCTAACCCATTCACCAGTAATTCCAA
>Ga0098040_1001072_pt1 | contig 12244 bp, 18 predicted proteins | sample 7_EtaG_FD_75065 | JGI IMG/M metagenome (GOLD analysis project Ga0098040, IMG submission 75065) | Marine viral communities from the Subarctic Pacific Ocean - 7_ETSP_OMZ_AT15161 metaG | ecosystem: Environmental > Aquatic > Marine > Oceanic | place: Pacific Ocean | collected 2015-01-08
TAAAGAAGAACTGCAGAGCGTTTTTTTGGAAGACAAAGCAGTTATTAACGAAGATTTACTTAAAGAAGATTATGTTTACAATAAAATTCTTATGCCAACACAAAAAAATCCAAGTGATGATGGGACAAAATGCTGGCAAGGACTTGATGAATGCCCGCCAGACCTGGCAGGTCACTTTGCATCAAGAACCGTAGCAGGTTATAGCGGTCCTTACTGGGATGAAATAATCTCAGATTTCAAAATCTTTTGGAACCCTATTTGTAGCGGACAAGAAGGAAATTTTGAAAAGACGCAAATGGTGCATAAGTGGGTCCCACAACTTCAACCAGAGCAGCTTAAGCAATATGCGTGTGTATATAAAAAAGCCCTTGCAGATGGACTTTTAGCTTATCGTGATTATAAAGCGGAGTATTATCCCAATGACCGCGCAATAGAAAGAATAGAAGATGCATTGATGGCTGTTGCAGGGATGGTCCCCGAGCGAGCAGAAGCAGAATCAACGCCACAAGAAAGGTCTTTAGAGCAAGAAGAAGCGAGCAAAGCGCGACGGGCTGAAAAGGCGAGTGCTGATAGATTTATGCGCGGTGAAGAGCCTTGGGTACCGATGAATGAACAAAAAGAAAAGTCTGACGCAGCCAAGATAAGAGATTGGATAGGCAAAAAATATTGGTCGCTTAAATTTTCTCCGAACTCCGTCTCCGCAAGAGCCGCGAAGAAAGCGAGAATGGAATATGACGCCAAAGAAGAAGCAAAACAGGCTTTTAAAAAACATTATGGTCGTGAATATGATCCCAAGGCGCGGCTGCCGGGAATGCCGGGGGTGTTTGGCGCCGTCACGAGTCAGTTCGAAATAAATCCGGATGAAGTTAAATTTAATAGAATTTTTAGACAGAAACTAGGCTTAAAAAGGCGCGGCGCGGTAAACGCACATGCTGGAGGAAAATACCTTGATGTCGGCCAAAGCTTTGGGGACGATAGTCCCTATCACACGGCCTGGGAAAAGTTGGTTACTGGTGAGCGCGCAGACGGACAACAATCCATGGAACAAGGGAAAAAGTGGCGTCGCGACCAAAAAAAATCGGCAAGACACCAAAACGAAAGTATGAAATTCACTAAGCAACTCAAACAAATCATCGAAGAAGAACTATTGGAGATGATGAATGAAGACGAAAACTCAATAGATGAAAACGATATCACAAAAGCTGATCTTAAGAAAGTAATTCGTGAAGAGCTTGAAGCTTTCTTGGATAATCACTACAGCAAATAGTTTAATCGGTATTCCTTACTATACTTACAACCTCTAAGCTTTTTGGGTTACACCAGACAATACCTACTTTAAAAAAGTATACTTCAATGATTATTGTTTCTGGTTCTGTTTCCATAAAATCCCAGACGTCGATATCAATAATAATTCCTAAATCATTCCAACGTTCTTTTGGAGCGTTTAAATTATCATAAAGATTTTCGTCTTGATTGAATCTTGTCCACCTAACCATGTCGCCTACTTTCATATTAATAACTAGGCATGAAAGCAATAGATCGTGTCTTTTAAGGCATGTATAAGATTTAAGTTCTAATTATTATTAAAGGTGAGACTACAAATTATGAGCAACAATTTTTTAAGCATAAAAGAACTTCGTAAATTAATACAAGAAGTTGTCAAAGAAGTAGAAGGCGAAAATCCAGAATTAATCGATCCAGATGGTGGTAAAGTTTTTCACATCGATGATGATGGAAATATTGTATACCATGGTGAAGAAGAGTCAGACTAACGAGATGGCCGTTTCTTTTTTCCTTTCTTATTAGGAAACTTCTTATTTGGTTTCTTGTGTGGTTTCTTGACTTTTACTCTAGGCTTATAAAATCTTATGCTTCTGTTGTATGTCTTGTATTTTCCACGATAATTTCTAATATGTTTACGATATATGTATCTATTAGATACAACCTTCATCTTATATGGCAAGTAAACATACGTTCCATAAAGATTATCGTAATAAACATAAGCCGGCTTCGTTGTATAAGAAACGCTAGGCGTCAAGGTGGCGAAACATCCGGTTAAGGTAAATACTAAAACAAGAACAACAGATAATAAACGTTTTTTCATTTTGTTCTCCTGTCCATAGCAAAAGTATAGTTACTTTTTTTTAAAAGTAAAGGAATTTCTTTAACTAATTATATGGGAAAGGAGATAATAAGAATATGATTTTATCTGAAGCCCACGTAGAAGTTCTTGTCTTGGAAGAAATGATTAAACTTCTCGGAGAATACTCTGATCTTGAAGAAGAATTTATTAAATGAAGAAAAGGTTAGAGATTGGTTGGTTAATTATTTGCCTGCCGGACAAAATAAAGATATGACAATACAAAGAATAATTTATTACATGTCCCGAGCAGCTAGCTCAAAACCCACATACAACCAAGTTTGGGCTGCGCAGAAGGGTACCCTTGATTTTCTCTCTCAAAGGGCTTCTAGGGGCGTTTAAACAGCGCTGTGGCGAATTTAAAACAAAGAGGATAATAGTGGTTAAAAGAAAACTCGGATTTGGGGCTCTTTTAGAAGAGTTAGAACAGGAAGAAGAAGTATATATTCCTAGATCTTATATTGTCTGCCCTGCTTGCAAAGATGAAATTAGATCTGATGAATGTCCGCAGAAAGAAGATGAAAAGATATTCTGTTCCTGTGGCAATTTAGAACTTGGCTGCATTGAAGGCGACGGACATCCGTGTAGAATTGGATCCAAAAGCGGATTCACAACTGTTAAGTATAAAACAGTTTATCCTAAATTTATCGATAAGAACATCTAGATACTATTTAGATTATAAGACTTTTTATTCACCGGGGAGATAAAAAACATGAAGTTAACAGAAAACGTTTTAAAACAAACAATTAGAGAAGTTATTAGTGAACTTCTAGATGAAGGAAAGCCTGAGCCGGTTAAAGGCCCAAAGGAAGCAGCTGAATTTTTAAAGACAGTAACGGATGCTGCTAAAGAAGCTGATAAATATCCAAGGGAGAATCCCACCAAGAACAAAAAAGTAGCTAGCCCAGCACGAAAGGAAATGAAAGAAGATATTGACGAAGTAAGTGGAGTACCTGTTGCCGAAGATGAGTTTGATCCTCTCGCTGCATCTGAAGCGTTGGACAAAGTAGCCGGCGTTGATGATGTAAAAGCATTAGACGTCGGACCTGTTAATGAAGAAGATTTAGATCTTGAAGAACAAGAAACGCCAGATCCTAAGCTTCCGAAGGTTCCCGACGTTAAAACAGAAGTACCTGCTGCAGAAAAGGGGCTTCCACCAAGAGCCCCTGCTGGTCAGCAAACAACGACCCCCTTGTCTTTAAAGGAACAAGCTTCGGCCAAGCACAATCGCATTTTTGAATCCTTAGTTAAGAGTATTACAAAGAAATAAGGAATCTAAGTATGAAAATTGATACTAAACGTTTAGATCATATCATTGAAGAAGTGTTGGAAGAAGTTCTTTCTGAGCAATCCTTTGTTCGTGACGGCGACGAAGCGACATTGGACCGAATTAATAAGCAAAGAACACCTGTATCCGTGGAGCCGGTAAAGCCGCCTGAATGGGCTGAGACGTATTTTAAATCCAATCCAGGTTTAAGAGAAAAATACACAAAAGCCTATTCAGATCCAAATTTTAGAGCAAGAGCAGACGCGCACGATGCTAAAGTTATAGCAAATAATAAAAAATATGCACTCAACAAGAAGAAAGGAAATGTAACGATCCGACAACCTCAATTAACTTCTGTACAGTTGATGGGAAATAAGGTTCTTGATGATTGGTATAAAAACACTTCGCCAGAAGATCGAGCAATGAAAGATTACTCCGGAAATCCATCTGCACGAGCCAAGTTTTATAAAAAAATGGAAAAAAGAGCCAAGGAGAAAGGTGGAAATTTAGATGTATCAAAGCTGGGCGATGATGATGTTTACGGCGACGGGGGAACACTGGGACTCACACCAGACGCTGCTCCTGGTACATGGGATGATCCACTTGGTTATAAAGGACAGACTCAATTTAAATTTCAAAAAGATATTGTAGGCAAACCTGGTGAAAAAATAGATTCTGAAAGATTAAAACGTCGATCAAAAGATTTCGAAGGATTTCATGCCGGCGACTTAAATATAAGCCCTGAGATGGCCGGAACAATTGAAGATGTTGGTACGTTTATACTTCCAACAAACGCATTAGAGGCTGTAATTAGCCTTGTGCCTTTCGGAAAATTGTTCGGACTCGTTGGTAAACAGGGAACAAAGATTGCGGAAAAAGAAGTCGCAAAAGAACTTGTAAGCCAAGGTGTTGATAAGGCTGTAGCTCAAAGAATTGCAAAAGCACGTATGGATTATTTTGCAAAAGAAGCTGCTGAAAAGGCCGCTGCTAAGAAACTTGCAACAAAGGGTGGAATAAAGCCTGGTGGAGTTTTAAGTCCGTCGTCGCGGCTATCTCAAAAGCCTCCAAAGCCTGGATTTTTAGGAAGATCAAAAGTTGAAATACAAGATATGACTAAAAATCTCAAGAATTTTGCATCTAAATATTTAGGACCAGAAACTGTTAACAAAGCAATGAGAAATGCTAGTGGTAAAGGCTTTAAAGAAGGAGCCAAAGGATTTGCAAAGGGACTTGCTGGACAGTTGCATCCAATGCATCGATTATTTGGATCTAGCTGGCATGGCGCGCCAATGACATATGTTTTAGCTAAAATATATAATGCACAGAAAGGATCAGAATTTGATCAAGAAGCGCTTGCGGAACTTAGAGATATACTTGGGCTAAAAACTTTGGCAGATGTAGAGCGAGCGAAGATATGGAGCGACAAAGAAGTAAGAAGACAAAATAAAGAAGCGTATGAATTAGATCGAAAGCTTATGAGAGGCGGATCCACGGCGGATAGAAGTGCTGATATAATTATCGACGGCCTTATAAATTCCGGAATGGTTAATACAATTGATTCTTATAATATTAATGTAATGAGAGAACTTATAAAAAGCATGAAATCAGATCCTGCATATGGAAGTAATAGAGTTAAGTTTCCCACGGAAGAAGAATTTATTAAAGCTCTAAAAGCTAAAGGCATTAAATTAGATATCGACACTCCATTAGTTAAAGAGCACATTGTCAACTTAGTAATGGAAACTCTCGGATATTAAGCTTCAGATAGTATATGCAAATGATTGCACAACATAAGTGAGTCTGGCTCTCCTGAAGCTTCTCTATCCCAGATTAGCCATTCTATTTCTGCAAACTCTCGCTTATCTTCTGTTTCAAAAACAGTCATAATAATTCCCATGTTTAGTTTCCAATTATCGTCAGGTATACCACCAATAACCGTATTAATTTTATTGAAGGTATACATTGACCTGACCGTAACTAAATCGCCTCTCTTCATATTATTTATAAATAGTTTTTAGTTAACAGTTGTCTTAACTAGTTAATATTATAGTGTTAGTGTAATCTTATGAATATAATGTTTTTACCAGAAGTGGATAGATTGATAAATATTTTCCCTAAGCCTTTGAAAATAAGAGAGATAGAAAAAAAGATTGTCCAACCTGTTGAAAACACTAAGCTTTTATACAAAGATATTGCACACCACTTTAGTACAGAAGATTTAATAGAGTTAACAAAATATGCAAACAATATTCGAAAGTTGGAGAAGTTTTATGTCTGAGCGCGCCGGTGAAGCTCATGAAAAAGATACTGATCAAGTTGGATTGGTTATTGTATTGGATTCGCAAGAACGCGCCTTGCTTATGAAAAGAAGCGAAGAAGTAGGTTATGGGGCCAATCAGTGGTCTATACCTGGTGGACATGTTCAAGAAGGTGAAACATATGAAGAAGGAGCGACTAGAGAGACTAAAGAAGAAGCCAATTTAGACGTTTCTAATTTGGAACACTTCAAATCTAATGGCCGTCTTCATTATTACATAGCTCATGGTTTTAGCGGAGATCTCAAAATTAACTTTGAACATACAGACACAGCTTGGGTTACCTATAAAGATCTAGAAGACTATGATATTGTTGAAGAAACAGAAGTCTTATTAAAAGAACTCTTAAAAGGGGTAAGTGAATAAATTTCAATTAAAGAGTAGAAAGTCTAAAAAATGTTCTTATATTTATAATATAAGAAGTCTTACAGGAGGACACAATGAAAAAAGTTTTATCAGTTTTAACAATCTTAACAATTTTAATTTTCAGCACTAGTGCTATCGCCGGAGGTGGAAAGGCAAAATCTAAATTTTATGATTTCTCCGACCAGCTTATTGATGGCACTATTGCCAAGCCACAAGCGATGGTGAATGATGTAAAAGGCAAGGTCAAGTTTGATCGTTTGCTTCGACTTAAGAAGTCATTCATGCCTTCGCTTTTGCAAACTGCAAAAGAAAGGGTTTTTAAATGAAATATGATAGGGAAGATGAGATTACCATTTATATGCTGATCTTGTCTTCCTTTATCATGTTTGGTACTATAGCGTATGCTTTAATCGTGGGGTGTTGATTATGTGTTTAGTGTGTATTGAATTTCAAAAAGGTAAATTATCTGTTCTTGAAGCAAAGAGAAATCTTAGAGAAATGCACACCAATGTTGACACTGATCACACTCTCGAAGCGCTTAAAATAATTGAAGATGTAGAAGATATAGAAAAAGTAAAGGATGGCCATGACTTAGAATGAAAATTGAATTCGATAGATTCACCATTAGAATCATTCCTGAAAATGAACAGGATGTAGCTTTCATAGAAGATACTATGGGTCTATGTGAGGATGGTGCTACTTTGTCTCTCGAAAGAATTGATAGTGAAAATATTGACATGGGGTTTAGATTGGAAACCGATTTGCCAAATATGCCAAAACCTAGTAGAAACCAATCAAAAAAGAAAGTTGAAACATTTCAAAGACCTATAGACGACCTTATTGATGTCGTAGGGTCATGGGACGGCCCACCATATAAAAGAAGCGGCGATACGAAAGAGCTAGACGAAAATTGGAGTAAAGAAGATTGAGCCCATACCACTCACATGAAGAAATAACAGATGAGCAAATAAGAGAGTGGTACAGTAAGGCTAGCTTAAATAAATTTAATGTTTTTGATGATTATAATAAAATCATACTTCAATTGTGTAGAAAGCTATTAGAAGGTATTGATGATGAAAAATGAAAAAGTTGTCGAAAAATTAAAATTACAGATTAAGCAATTGAATGAAGAAATTGCAAAACTAATAGATGAGAACCAATCTTTGTGGGATATGCTTGAAGAAATAACAGCATCCGATATAAAGAATTGGTCGGAAACTCTTCAAAAAGAACATGAAAAAATAAAATTTGATAAGTTGATGATTACAAAAAAGATGGGTAATGCATAGTTACTTATGTAATTATGAAAAAGTTTTTGCTCATATTATCATTGGGTTTTATCTCTTTATCGTGTAGTGATCTCTTCATGGATGATCCGCAAACGACGTTTGCTGATATATCGCAAGCGGAGGATGAAGAACTACCTACAGCTGTACTTTCGGAGAAATATAAATTAGACTGTTATCGTACAGAATACTATTTTTGTCCAGGAGTTAGTGGTCCTTTATTTAGAATTGCTGTTGTAAAAGATATTTGTAAAGATCCTCCAGAAGTTATTTCAATGAGTGAGTGTGAGGAATTTCTTGAATGTGATCCTAGTCAATTCAAGATGGATGAAGAAGATTGTGTAACCCCAATGGGATTACCAGGTAAAAAAACCATCTATTGTGATAAAGGACATATCAAAGAAGGAAAATGTGAAACTGAATGTGTCGAAGAAATTTGTGACGGTCTAGATAATGATTGTGATGGTGAGATTGATGAAGGTCAATTAAATGCATGCGGAGAATGTGGCGCGGAAGATCCGGAGATATGTGATGGTATTGATAATGATTGTAACGGATTGATCGATGAAGATTTAGTTAGACCGTGTAATACAGAATGTGAAAGCGGTTATGAAACTTGTGTCGACGGTGATTGGGGTTCCTGTACAGCGAAACAGCCCGAAGAAGAAATATGTGATGGATTTGATAATGACTGCGACGGCGCAGTCGATGAAGGATTGGATTGCCTTTGTACTATTCAAGACATTGGAACTTTATTTCCTTGCGAAGAAGATCCACTACTTTGTGGTACAGGATATAAAACTTGTGAATGCAAAACACAAGATTGCACAGTAATTGGTTTTACTCCCTGTTTTGCTATGTGCGCATGGCAAACTCCATTGGATCCAAATTGTGATCCTCTTTTAGGTATGGCGCTTCCATATGAGCTATGTAACAATCATGATGATAATTGTAATCAGTTGATTGATGAAGATTTATATAAGATGTGTTATACCGGACCTCCGGACACTCTCAACGTAGGAATCTGTCTAGCTGGTATGCAAACATGTGAGAAGGGCGCCTGGGGGCATTATAACGCATCCGGAGTGTTTATACAGGGGTATTGTAAGGATGAGGTCTTGCCGCTCTTAGAGGATAGCTGTAATGGGCAAGATGACGATTGTGATGGAGAGGTTGATAAAGAAGGTGGAATGGAAGACACAGATATTCTGTTTATTATCGATTGGTCTGGATCAATGAGTTCTGAGATTGAAGCTGTCTTAATGGCATTGAATCAATTCGCTAAGAATTATAAAGACGAAGAAGTTATACAATGGGGGTTGATTGTTGGGCCGCGGGTTCCTGGTAACTATGGTGCTAAGAATTACTTAGAAATAGTTAGTAATTTGGCATCATTTGAAGACTTTATGAATAAATTTTCTTCTCTCGACAAAAATACAATGAACGGACAACACGAAATGCTTTATGATGCTGTGTATCTTTCCTTAATGGATTTGACAGGTGCAGAACCATGGAACTTAGACGAAATGACATGGACAACAATGGTCGGTAATGCAATACAAGAATCAATTCCAGAACTTGAAAATTTTAAAATTAACTGGCGTCCAAATGCAAAAAGAGTTATTATTACTTTCTCCGACGAGCATGGTCAAAGCTTTATGGTGCCAAAAACTGTTTTAGGTGGTAGCTGGAATTCAAATTACGATGGGGTGACACAAGATATTCTATTAAGTATGATTGCGACGTCGCTAGATACGGTTATATATACTTTTAGTAATCTAACAAGCAAAAATTCTTCAATGCCGTTCGGCGATACTGGATGGGAACCTTTGGCTCTTATCAATGGCGGCAAGTGGTATGAGCTAAGTCATAGTTCTACGCAAATGTATTCAAATCTTATGGAAATTATAGATAAAGAGGTTTGTGGAAACGAATAATCTATTTATATTGGGAGAAATATTATGGGTAGTACATATGGAGCTGATGCTTCTATCACTGGATCTCTTGCAGTTGATGGTGATATTGACTTAGGTAGCGGGGATGATGATGTAAATGTTGATTCTGGAACTTTGTTTATTGATGCATCAAATGATACAGTTGGTATTGGTACCAGTTCTCCGGCCGGAACTTTACATGTAAAGAAATCATCTGGAATTACAAGTTTAATAGTTGAGGGCACAGAAGACGTTGTTTTAGGACTCGTCGCTGATACGGACAATGCGGGTGGCGAAGATCAAAACCCCAGCTTGTATATGTCCCAAGAAACAACAACCGCTGGTGCATATCAATTCCTAATGGGACTCGAAGGTACTGCCAATCTAAGTTATACTGGTTCATATACAAACCAGCCTTTTATTCTTTCTTTAAATTCAGAAACACATAATTCTCTCAGAACTTTTCAAATTGCTACAGCGGATGGTGGTGATGTTTCATCTAGATTCTCTATTGCAACAGGCGGTAGGATAGCTATTGGAGATGCAGTGCAGGCTGCCGATGTTCGATTGCATATTAAAGAAGCTGTTGGTGATATTTTTAAAATGGAAAATACCACTGCTTATGGTGTGACATATGGTCAACTAGTAAAAGAAAGTTTAACTCTTACTGATGGAGAATCTCCACTAGATACAACATTAAACCTTCCAGCAGCCTCTATGATTACAGACGTTTTAATAGCAATCAAAACAGCCGGCGTTGGCACAGCACATACAATTGATAATGTTGCTTTAACATACGGAGGATCGACGTCCAATATCAAAGGATCTAGTTTTTCTGGTCTGAGCTTAATTAATAATCCTTCTCAAGGAGTTGCTGCAGGAACACAATATGTTGTAGGAAATACAGATCAAAGTTTTCCTGCCGGCCGAGCAACAATGCTTCTGGGGGGCACCGCAGATATAAAATTAGTATATACAGACGAAAGCATATCTACTGAACCTATTGTAGATATTGTGGTATTCTACAAAAAGTTTGATACAACTTGATAAAGGATAAACATGAAAATTCAATGGAAAAAAATAAATGTTGACAGATATGATATATATGTAAATGATCATTATATTGGACATGTTGATCAAAATTTGCGATATAAATGGATGTGCCATCCAGAATTTAATTTTTTGCCTGTAGATACTGAAGTTTTCTATTTATCATATGATGACGGTATTACTGCTGGTCGTGAAATGAGCAAAGCATGGGAGAATTGGGAACATGAGCAAAGTTTTCTCAATTTTGAAGATTACGATGACGGGATATTCGATTACATAGACGATATTTGCTTCACAGATTAGGAAAATTAATATGTATACTTGGAAAGAATTTATTGAAGAAACAAAAAAGGTTGATCTTGAGAGTTTTAAATTTCAAAATACCTTAAATCCACAAGTGTGGGATAGAAAGCATTTAAAATCTGACGTGCATGACAAATTAATGGTAATTGCAACGGATTTTTTCGTTGGATTAGGCTTTGACGAGAAATTAATAGACGATATAACTTTTACTGGGTCTCTGGCTAACTATAATTGGTCTAATTATTCAGACGTCGATCTACATATTTTGGTTGATTTCACAAAAATCGATGAAAATGTAAAGTTGGTTGGCGAATATTTCAGAGCAAAGTCTTCCATTTGGAATCAAAAACACAAAATTGAGATTTTCGGCTTCGATGTTGAGCTTTATGTACAAGATTCTAATGAGCCACATATATCAACAGGTGTTTATTCTATCAAAAACCGTGATTGGTTAAAGAAACCATCAAAAGCAAAGCGCAAAATTAATCTTGAAGCAGTGAAAATTAAAGCATTCTCCCTTATGGATCAGATCGAAAGGGCAGAAGACTTATATGATGACCAGAATTATCAAGAAGCGAAGAGTTATGCAGTCAAATTAAAGGATAAAATCAAAAATTTACGCAGAACAGGGCTTTATACAGGCGGTCAATACTCAATTGAGAACATTGCTTTCAAAGTATTGCGCAGAAATGGGTATTTGGGTCAACTATTCGACTTAATTGGGCGTTCATACGACAAAATCATGTCTCTTAACGGTAATTTTGAGAAAAAATTGAAAATTTACGTAAATAAAGCCGAAAAAACGGAAAATAACGGGTTTAATCGCCTAGAAGAGGAAGAAAAGTACCAAAAAAGGGTAAAATCGCGCCATAAACGGCTAAAAACGGCTAATTTAGGGCATTCTGTAGGTATTGAGACCCTTGATAATGGTCCATATAACGAAGATCCAGAGCTAAAAAGGGCCAAGTCAGCCCCTTCAGGTTTTGGGGGTTCTTGAAATAGAACAAACTAATTATAACTATGGACTTTAAAATGGATAAGGAATTCAAGGTTAACAACCATACAGATATGGATTTAAACGGATTATCTGGTGAGATTACTAAATTTTATCCTTATATAAAGGAAAAATTAGGTTTTGACAAACCAGTAGTTGTTAACTTGGTGTCGGATCCGGAGAATGGCAAGAATATCTTTGGTACCACTGCTCAGTACAGCCCAATGGACATGACTATTGATATATTTGTTGATGGCCGGCATCCAAAAGACATATTGCGTTCTTTATCACATGAGTTAGTCCATCATGCACAAAATTGCAGAGGTGATTTTGATAAAATAGGGTCTACAGCACATGGGTATGCACAAAAAGATCCTTTTTTAAGGAAATTGGAAGCTGAAGCCTATTTATTAGGTAACGGTTTGTTATTTCGCGACTTCGAAGATATGAGGAAATCAAAAATGAAAACTAACGAGAATAAATTCAATTTAAAAGATATGATTAGAAATATGCTTAATGAAACTATCAATGAGTATATTGATACTATGGAAACCATAGAAGAAGATGGTTATGAAGATGAGGCAATGGA
>Ga0098040_1001076_pt1 | contig 12220 bp, 7 predicted proteins | sample 7_EtaG_FD_75065 | JGI IMG/M metagenome (GOLD analysis project Ga0098040, IMG submission 75065) | Marine viral communities from the Subarctic Pacific Ocean - 7_ETSP_OMZ_AT15161 metaG | ecosystem: Environmental > Aquatic > Marine > Oceanic | place: Pacific Ocean | collected 2015-01-08
AGTGTTGGTGATGTACATAGGCTACTTTATACCGATTTTCCGGACGACCCAACAGGCGCCGGAAAACATCCATCTGCTTATCCTGGTGTTGATGCATATGCATATGTTTTCTCTATGAATGATATATCTGCGTCAGCGGCCGGCCAATATTCTTATCAGTCAGGCTCTCGGCGCGGAGACGGCACCCATGTCGGCGCTGTTGCCGACAGCACTCTTCTTGACGCAGGATACGATAGTTTCACCGCGCCATTCTGGGGCGGATTTGATGGTTGGAATATTAAACTTCCAGATCCGCTTTATAATGCGGGCATTGCTTCAAATGCGACAAATACAAATGCTTACGAATTCTATACGTACAAACGTGCTATTGATACAGTTGCAGATCCAGAGGCTGTTGATATGAACTTGCTGACTGCTCCTGGCCTAACTCATGATGGGCTAACTGGTCATATGGTTGATGTTTGCGAAGAACGCGCCGACGCATTGGCTGTTATTGATCTAGCTAGTGTGTATATACCTCGTGCCGAGGCGTACAAATCCAGCAAGTCAGATAGAATTGGTACTACGCCAACAGCAGCAGCCACTGCTTTGAAAAATAGGCAGATTGATTCAAGTTATGGTTGTACCTTCTATCCGTGGGTACAGACTCGCGATGAGCCAAGTGGCCAGCTACTGTGGATTCCACCTTCTGTGGCAATGCTAGGTGTTTTGGCTAGCTCACAGGCTAAGACCGATGTATGGTTCGCTCCAGCTGGTTTCAACAGGGGTGGTCTCACTGATGGTGCAGCAGGAATTCCTGTTACAGGCGTCACAGAGCGGCTCACTTCTAAAAACCGAGATACGCTTTACGAGTCAAACATCAACCCAATTGCTTCCTTCCCATCTAGCGGAATTGTTGTCTTCGGACAGAAAACGCTCCAAGAGCGTCAGTCTGCGCTAGATAGAATCAACGTCAGACGCTTGGTTATTTACTTGAAAAAGCAAATTTCCATTCTTTCAACGCAGATTCTGTTTGAACAGAACGTTCAAGCAACTTGGAATAGGTTTAAATCACTTATTGAGCCATTCCTTACGAATGTTAAGACGAGATTTGGTATCACTGACTATCGACTAATTCTTGATGAGTCAACTACGACGCCAGATCTTATCGATCAAAACATTCTTTATGCTAAGATTATGATTAAACCCGCAAGAGCAATCGAGTTCATCGCAATTGACTTCGTTATCGCTTCAACGGGTGCGTCATTCGATGATTAAAAAAGGATGGGGGATTTTTTCCCTCACCACACTATTTAAGTTAGAACATAGGAGTCCCTAAAAATGGCATTTTGGTCAACAAACTTTGGTGAAGATACCACCCTTAAAGATCCGAAAAGAAAATTTCGGTTTACAGTAGAATTTCAAGGAATTCAGGCAGCCCAGGGCGGTGCTATGCTCTGGTATGCAAAAACTTGTGCAAAGCCTAGTTTTGCAGTAGCAGAGGCAACTCATAAGTTCCTTAACCACACTTTTTATTATCCTGGCTCAGTAACATGGCAGGATATCGCAATGACATTGGTAGACCCAGTTGATCCAGATATGGCTGCAACTCTTTCTGACATTGTGGTACAATCAGGTTATACGCCACCAACGGATTCAACGTCATTGTCTACTATGTCAAAAGCTAAAGCTGCAGGGGCTCTAGGAACAGTTATTATTACTCAGATTGATTCTGATGGTAAACCGCTTGAAACCTGGACTCTTTGGAACTCATGGATGAAAGAAGTTAAATATGGCGACCTAGGTTATGACGGCGATGATCTTACTGAAATGTCAATCACGCTTAAGTACGACTGGGCCAGAGTGGAAACCGCCGGCCCATCCGCAGCAGTAGCGGGCAGTGGTGGTTCAGAATTCTTTGGCGTATAATTTACAATTAAGAGAGGTGTATATTGTCAAGAAATAAAGGACGCACTGGAGGCGTTCAACAACAGGATACTAGCCCCCCGCCGCAAATGACACAAGCGCAGGCAGAACCGGGCGGTTTTTCCTTTGTTGTTCCAACAGAATTTGTAGAGTTGCCTTCACAGGGCAGCTATTATCCAGAGGGCCATCCATTGCATGGACAGGATAGTATTGAAATTAAGCAAATGACAGCAAAAGAAGAGGATATGTTAACATCTAGAACTCTTCTAAAGAAAGGGGTTGTTTTAGACAGGCTCATCGCGAGTCTAATTATTGATAAGCGGATTGATCCATCTACGTTGCTAGTGGGAGATAGAAATGCTATTATTATTTCCGCTCGTGTATCGGGATATGGTAATGAGTATAACACTAAGGTCACGTGCCCCAGTTGTATGACGAATCAAGAATTTGGTTTTGATCTTAATGAAGCTAGCGTTTTTTACGGAGATTTTGATAAAGAAGATATCTGGGACACCTCTGATAATGGAGATGGAACATTTGATCTTACATTGCCAAAATCTCGCGTATCGGTAACATTTAAATTGGCCACAGGGAAGGAAGAAAAAGCTTTATTTGCGGGCGCAGAAGCGGATCGAAGACAAAAGCGACACGAACAGAATGTAACTCGACAACTTGTAAATACTATTGTTGCTGTTAATGGCGATTCGTCTCCGAAAGCAATTAAATATTTGGTTGATAACATTCCTTCCTTGGATTCGAGACACATAAGGCTTGCTTATAGGCGAGTATCTCCAACGGTTGACCTTACTCAGCATTTTGAATGTGCTTACTGTGATTTTGCACAGGACATGGAGGTCCCGCTTACTGCGGACTTTTTTTGGCCTGACCGCTGAGTATATAGAAAGCGTATATGAACAGTTTTTCTTTTTAAAATATTCAGGCGGTTGGAGCTTCTCTGAGGCATATAATTTACCAGTTGGTTTAAGGACTTGGTTTGTTGAAAGGTTGGTCAAACAACTACAAGACGAAAAGGCAGCAATTGATAATGCCTCTGGTGGAGGTGGCCGTAGTGGTGGCTCACAAACATTGACGAGGCACAACCAACCGAGCGCGCCCCCAAATATGGGCGGCAAAAGAAGACAGGGTTAGTCCTGTCTTTTTTTGTATGAAACTATTTATAGTAGCAATAAGAGCATGTAAAAGGATTATATCTAATGGCGTTGACTCCAATTGAAAAACTTGCAGTAGAACAACAAATTCTCGACTTGGAGGAAAACAAGCTCAAGATTCGACAAAAGCTAGCAGATTTCAATGCCGCCGAACTTGAGCATGCTAGAACTGCAGCCAGCCTGCGCCCAGCCGAACGCGTCTTCGCTGAGGAACAATTGGCGTTGAGATTAGAACGGCGAAATGTCGCGGAGGGGCATTTCGATCAAATGACGAAGAACCACGCCGCAGAAAGAAGCTGGTGGAGAGAAGAAGAGAGAAATATTCAGAACAAACTTGACGGCTACGATAAAGAAATAGAAATGGCAAAAGCCAAAGCACAATATGATGTAGAGGCGTCCGAAAATCTAGCAACAGAACTCGAACGTCTTGAAGAAAAGAAAAGGTTATTAGAAGAATCCACAAAAGCAGCTGAAGCATTAGCCGGCACCACGGCTTCCGCATTTAAGACGGAACACTCCACCAACTTTGTTGCATCTTTGAAAGAGGTTACTGCGGCTTTTCAGACCACCGAAGGTGTACGCCTATTTGCCCAAAAGGCCATGGTAGGTATCACTGAGATGATGATCAATAACACGATAGGCCTGGTTGTTGCATTATACGATTCAGAAAACGCATTTATGAGAGCCACCGGCGCCGGCGAACGCTTTGCGGGCACCATGTCGTCAGTATACATATCCACTAGAGGCGCCGGCGTAACAATACAAGAATCCGCAGCAGCTATGGAGAAATTACATGGTACTTACACTGACTTTACTATGCTAAATAGTGCGACTCAGGCAGAGTTAGCCAGGACCGGTGTTATATTACAAAAGCTGGGCGTTTCTAATGATGTCTATGCTCAGAGCATTCAGAACGTGACAAAGGCGATGGGCATATCCGCTGGTCAGGCCGATGATACAATGAGAGAACTAGTTGCGCATGCAAAAGATTTGGGCGTTGCCCCACAAAAGCTTTCTCAGGATTTTGCCGCCGCAGGAGGCACTCTGGCCAAATTTGGAACTCAGGGCGTTAAGGCGTTTAAGGACCTTGCACATACATCTAAGATTACGGGTATTGAAGTTGGCAGATTGTTGGACATTACTAGCAAATTCGATACTTTTGAAGGAGCAGCGGAACAAGCTGGTAAGTTGAATGCGGCATTAGGCGGTAACTTTGTTAATGCTATGGACTTAATGATGGAAACAGACCCCAATGAGAGATTTAAAATGCTTCGTGAATCTATTTTGGATGCTGGTTTGTCATTTGATGATATGAGCTATTATCAGAAGCAATTTTATACTGAATCTCTTGGGCTTAAGGACGTTGGCGAATTAGCCGCCGCACTTTCTGGCGATATGAACAATTTAGGCGGCGATATGAATAAAACATCCGCCGATTTCGAGGCCATGAGAAAAGAGGCTGAGAAAACTCAAAGCCTACAAGAACAATGGAAATCTTTGTTGGCAGAATTAACTCCAGCATTGACAACCCTTGTTGGGTGGTTGAGAAAGCTTATTGCTGAAAAAGAAACATTTTTACCTATTATGAAGAATATGTTGATAGTTTTTGCAGCTTATACCGCCATTGTAAAACTAAGCGCTATAGCCATGGGGCTCAAGGCGATAGCAATGATCGCCATAACATGGCAGTTCTGGGCGCTTGCTGCAGCTGTTGCTGCCGTGTATTATTGGTTCTACAAAAAAAGGAGTTCACCAACATTTTTTGAAGGCCTTTGGGAAATGAGATATAGAATTCTTGCGATAGGTCTTGCGACTGGTCTTCTTGCTTTGGCTTTTGGATTGGCCGGCAAGGGAGCTTTGAAATTTGGTGCAGGGATGCTATTAGCAGGCGCGGGAATTTGGGTAGCGGCAAAAGGCTTAGAAGCATTCGTAAGTGCTTTTGAAAAGATGTCTCCTGCTGCTATAAATGCAATAACGAAAGTTATTCTTGCCTTGACGCTGGCGTTTGGTGCTTTTGTGGCCGCGCTGTTCTATCTGGCTAGCGATATGATGATGGCAAAGGGCGTTCAGTGGATACTGAACTCTCTCGCTGCAGCCGCCGTAGGAGTCGGCGTAGGTCTATTGGCAGCCGCCGCCGCGCTGGCAATATTTGTTTTTTTGATACCAAGATTAGTCAAGGGATTAGAGATACTAAGGCCTCATTTTGCAGAAATTGCGACCTATATTGCCGGGCTGATCGGCTTGTTCAGGGAGATCCAGGCTCCAATGACCACTTTGAGGTCCACGTCACTCGCATTTGGTGCGGTTCTCCTTATTATGTATCTTGTTTTGGACGATTTATTGATTGTTTTCAACGCATTCGCAGATTCTTTCACTAATATGGTTCAAAATACTGTTGATGGTATTGGCACCATTGCAGAGGAGTTTGCTAGTATAGCAACGACGATTGACAACCTTCCTGCCGAAAACACAATGAAGCTAACTGCATTAATGGCAGCAACGTCTCTTGCTTCCACTGCTACTGCAGCCGTTGCAGGCCCTGCCGCCGCAGCATCTGCCGTCGTTGGTAAAATTACTGGTGAGGCGTCCGCTGCCGGCGGTGGCGGACAAGCAGTAAGCATTCAATTAGATGCTGCAGCAACAAAGGCATTTTTGACCGGCCAAGTAATTAAGACCATCGCCAGCATGAAATATCAATAGACAAGGAGACCAATAAATGGCAAAAAAATATGTGAGTTCTGTTCTCTATGATTCGTTTGGCAGCGATTTTAATTCTTCCAAATATTTTAAAGATGGTACGGTTCCAGTTGGAGAAACGGAAAGCACTTATGTAGACGGCTCTGATGCATATGCTAATTTGAGAAAGCTGTTTATTTCTTTCCAACATATTCCCACTCAAAGATCTGTGTTTTTTAAAGGGTTTATTACCGCTTTTAATGAAACATATAGTAGTGAATGGAGTTCTGAATCAGTATATGGGCGCGCCGACCCTATTTATATGTTTAAACAAACACAAAGAAAGATTTCGCTAAGTTTTAAAATTCCGGCTTCATCAGAAAGTGAAGCGTATGAGAATTTGGGAAAAGTCCAATCACTTGTACAGTTTTTGTACCCAAATTATACCGATGTGCAAAGTGCCACGACTGTTTCTCAGTCTCCTTTAATCAGAATGAAAGTTATAAACTTACTTAAAAATACAAATGATAATTTTTCTCCTGGCGACTTTAAATCGTCGGCACGTGCCCGCAAAGCCGCAAGAGAAGCAGATGAATTAAGTTCTTATGTCAGCCAGCAAACATGGGGCTCTGATGATGGTTTGTTGGGTGTTATAGACAACCTCACGGTAAATCATAATTTAGAGGGGGAGGATGGATCGTTCGTAATGGGTTCTAGTGCTATTCTTCCGAAATTTTTAGATGTTAACTTGGCCTTCTCCCCAATTCATGAACATCCATTAGGATGGGACGCAGATGGTATATTTGCTGGCGATCCGGGTAGAACAACGCTCCAAAAGGGAAAAGGATCCCTCACCCAGCGTCTCTTCCCGTATGGTGTAAAACTCAAAGATCCGGACGACCTGTACACTGAACGTGCCGCCGCAAATCAAGTTAACGCCGCCTTAACAGCCGGCGGTTACAGTGTCTCGGAGGACCGCGAAGCTGCCCAGAGCGCCGAGGATAACCGAGCAGCAAACTATGGTGGAATAATTGATAACATAACGGGCAAGTCCAAAGAGGAGCGCCAGTCGGCCAGGGAGGACCGCCAGGAGGAACGCGCATGGAGCCAAGATGAGGGAGAGGTAGTAGTTGATCAGGGTGATATAGCCTAATGGGAAGATATAATAAATACAGAGTTTTAAACAACGCTAGCGAATATTATGCACCCCTGCGCAGAGGGATTAAAAATTTAAGACATTATGAAACGCCTCGTCTCCACAATCCAACAATTGCACAGCGAATGTCTCTTACAACAAACACTCATATTTGGAAGTATGGAGATAGGTTTTATAAACTAGCTGACACATATTATGGAGATGTTAGATTTTGGTGGGTAATTGCTTGGTACAACTCTGCTCCAACTGAAGCAAGTCTTATAACAGGGGACGTGATTCAAATCCCTGTAAATCTTGAAAAGGCTTTGAAAGTTCTGGGAGTAACATAAATGGCCTCATATATTCAGCAAGCGGTAGAAGCGCTCTTCGGCTGCGACGAAGCTGATCAAATAAGCAAAGTTCAGGCCGGCGCCCCCGACATGGTTAGCCTTATTCAGGGTAAGATCCGGGAATACGATTTAGCGGTCGAAAATTGGAATGATTTTTGGCTAGCTAGAAACCAGACAACATATTCACTTAAAAAGATTTCAGAGCAGTCTTTTAGTCCAGCACAAGGTGGTGGCGGTTATTGCTCCGGTCTTGAAAATCCTGAGATGTGGGCAGACAACGATTTTTTCAGTATGGCTGTGGATGTTCTTGTGAGCCACAACGGTGGCCCTCTCACCACAGATACCGGTGGGACTGCGTTTCTGATCTCCGATGGTCTTGCTGGTATTCTTGGGGGCTATGATGGCGCCACTTCTTCTATGATAGAAACGTGGACAGGTCATGATTTTAGAGGCGGATTGGATGCAAATTTGCTTGATGGCGAAGCTGACGACGCGTGTTCTATCAACGTTGCCACAAACGATTCAAAATGCAAAATAGGCGCATGCGATTTAAGTGGAAGTGACAAAGAACTAGCTTTTAAATATCTTAAAGCGATAGTGGAAACTCGCAACAATATAAAAGAAAAGCAAAAGGAAATAAATGAAAAGCTTTTACAACCGTTTTTTGATGCTCTAATAGAATGTGACGAAGAAGACAGTACTCTCGAAAACCTTGTCGAAGCAGCAGCAAAGAGCGTTCAGGGCTTCGTTGACGAGGCATGTAAAGGCGCTGCACAAGCGGGAATTGAATGTCCTGATGATGTTGCGAGCGATGAAGCTGCAGCCGAAATTGATAATATTATAGAAACTGATCCTGCCCTTAAGGGTGGCACCGGCCCAGCGAGCGAAGCCACCACAGCAGCGGCAGAGGCAAAAGAAAAGTCCGGAGTCCGTAATTTTAAGGAACAATGTTATTTATTGGCACAAATGATGCCTTTAGCAGATTATAAAAAGATGCAAATTGAGCGACATAATCCTAAAAAACTTCCTTATCGTTTACAAGTTCCTCCGGGGGAAGCACAGTCAAACGCTTGTTTAATGGTTCAGGGTCCCCCATATGGTTTTATAAATACTTTAACTCAGCCTCCAAGTCAAGCTGTTTTTTTTAATATGGAAAACAAAGATATTTCAACTTTGATGCCTATGATTGAGCTTTTTAAAATAAACACAAACCCGTCAAATGCTGCAGCCAAAGAATGGGAACAAAAATATGAATTTGACTCAAATGCCACTAAGAGAGATTTAGATAGTCTTTTTAAAGATAAAACAAAAAGAGGCTTTGGCGTTGGTATAAAAAGTTTTGAATTTACATATGAAGGCAGCAATCCATTTGCAGCCAAAAAGAGTATTTCTGCAAAATTAAGTATTTTTGCTAATGGCTTTGATGAGTTGTTGATAGATCGTGGTGGCTATAGTTATATTGAGTTGGCGTTAAAAACAGGCGGAACAGAAAAAATGATGGAGACTGCCATAGAGAATCTAGATGAAGAATTTGGAGAGATTGAAGACGCTCTAGAGGCGTCGGAGTACAATAAGCAACTTAGAAAAATTAAAGCAAATTTAAAAAAACTTGACTTTAGACTGAAAGCAGTGGTGGGCTGGGCAATGCCAAATGGAAATTTATCTCATTTTGGCTCTGGGGGGTTTCTGCAAAGTTCTGGTTATAGCCAAGGCGATCTTCTAGATGGCATAAATGATTCTTTTATGACATTAAATCTGACACCAACTACTCACGAATTTGATATCGATCAGCAAGGTCGTGTTAATTTTACAATACATTATTTGGCCTATGTCGATGATTATTTTGATCAGCCGAATTTTAATATATTTTCTAATATAGATATATCTATGAGAGTGCGCAAAAGAGCATTGAAATATAAAACTCTGGGAAGAACCTGTAAGGCGTCCGAAGTCGCCGCAGTTAAAGAAGGAGACTTGAAAGATAAGGCTGTCAAAAGAGACAAAGAAGAAAGCTTGATGACAATTATAGAACAACTCATTAGTCGAAAAAAAATGAGGCATATTAATATTCCGTATAAAGAATTAATTGAGTTTCAAGCTGTTGGTCCATTTGCTTCTGGTTCGTTTGAACATGTCGCGCAGGCACCTCCGAGTACTCTTAAGGAACTAAAAGACCTTTATAAAACAAGGGATAAACTCTCAACCGAAGACGATCCTGAAGAAATCTTTAAACTATCAAAAAACGCCAACAGGGAAGGCTATAATAATATTTCGTTTTTTTATGTAAGCGATTTGATTGATATAATACTTGAAGGAATAGAAATTAATCTGAGGGACATGCCGGAAAAGCTTCGAACGGATGACACAATTAAAAAAAGCATAGCAGCCGGCGAGATATCGATAAATGATGCAGTAGAAGAAGCTCAAAAAATTGAGAAATTTTATCTAAATTATAAAAAGTTTAGATTATTGTTGGGGCCGGTAGAGATTGTAGATCCCAAAGGTAATGGAAAAACTTCTTTTGTAAATTTTGGCGATATTCCCGTTTCTTCTAGATATTTTGCTGAATGGATGACGGAGAAACTTATCAAAAAAGATCAAGCTACATATCCGTTGACTAGATTTTTAACTGACTTTTTTAATACTCTTATAAGAGATTTTCTAAATAGTGACGAATGTTTTCAGGGGCAATTGAAACAAAAAACAAGGCTAAACCAAGCTGTTATAACTTCATACAATAATGATGAGCAAGACCAACACGATGAGATTACAGAATATACTATTTCGCCTCATAATAATGGATCGCTTCGGTACACCATGGCACCAGGCAAGTGGCCCTCCCGCATGCATGTCTTGACCGCCCCTCGACCAATATTGAATATTTTTGGAAGCAGAGACTCACCAATTAGCAATCCTGGTTCTGATAGGGAAATAAACTATTTAACATTTTTTGCTGGCAGAACACAACCAACAGAATTAATGAGAGGTAATCGTTCTGAAGATGAACAACGTGGTATTTTTCATTACTTACTTGGAAAAAACAGAGGGATTGTTAAAACAATTGAGTTATCAAAAACAGATTCTAAATTCTTGAAAGAATTGCGTTTTGAACAAGAGGGGTACCTTGGACTAGAACAGTTAAGAGAAATTTACGATATCAACGCGACAACATATGCTAATGTTCATACGTTCCCTGGAACTTATATTTTTGTGGATCCACGCGGTTTTGCTCCTAACTCGATAATTAATGGCGAAAGCTTCGACTTGACACAGTTTGGAATAGGGGGGTATTGTATGATTATTCGCTCAACACACACATTTGGACCTGGCACCGCCGAAACTTCTATTACCGCTAAGTGGGTTGCTTCTATTGATGGAACCGGCACAGCACAAATTCCCCCTACTAAGGACGAAGGAGAAACAGAGACTGCTGTTGATAGGAGCTACTACGTGGAGAAGTATTGTTCGGACATCGCCGGCGCAGCTGCAGCGGAGCGCGCTGCTGGATCGCTCGATTTGGGGTTTTTAGACGGCATTGTAGACTTTGACATGAAAGCCGTTGGTGAGTTTTTTGATGACTTAGCGAAGAAATTCGAGGGTGCCACCGGCATCGATATTCCAATGATTGGAGACTAGAGGGGGCAAAAAATGTCAGTTTATTATAGTGAATCAAATGATGAATCAACAATGGATCTTTATAGAAAAAAAAATGTATACAATGGCCGACTAATTGATGATTATGGGAGAGAGTATCTAAACTTTACTGATTTTAATCGCGGCGAAAAGTTTTTTTACGGAAGAGTAAATCGTCTTTTTGTCCCAATCAGTTATAACAACGGAATTGCTTTAAAAGCTTTTAACTCTACAAATTCGCCAGAATTAGGATTTCAAGCTGCCAATTTTGTCGTGGATGCCTTTGAGGCACTAGCTCAACAATTTGAGAAATGTACATTGACAGGAAAAATTAGCCCCGCTGATCGCTTTTTGAGCAATTTGCGCGTTTATAAGGCCTATCAAAAGCCAGATGTGCTATATGGCAATCACATACAAACACATTTTAACGCAATTGCCGATGCCTTGAGGGCGAAGAATGTAAAAGTTAAAGATTTTGGCGAGTTCATGAGGGAGCTTAGCACATTGCTGATTAAGAGTGCGCATACGGTTCCATTCACACAGACTGCCTATATGAAAAGTAGACGTTGCTCAATTTTGTCAACTGGCTTGGCCTTAGAAATAGCAGATTTAGATGTCACAAACGATGAAGAAAAAATAACACAATTTATTGAAAGCCCTAACTGGGAATTTTATCTTAACGCCTGCAGAAGTTATGGCTTTATGGTTGATCGTGCTGTTCCGTGGCGACTCGTGGCCGACATTGGATCGTCACACATGCTTAAATATGCGACTGTATACGGCATCCCCAGCACCAATGCGGTTCTATCTAGAGGATACAGGCCTACGCATTTGAAGTATTTTGAAAATTTTAGATTTTGGCTTCTGCAGTTATATAATCAAGTTAAACTGCCGCTTTTTTCAATACGCGAAGACTGTCAAGGAGTTACGGTATCAAAAACAATTGTACCTCAAACATATTCCATGGATGAGCTTACACAGACCTATTCTACAGTATATTTTTTGGAAGCGTATTGTAGAATCAGGCTTTTAGAGGAAGAATCTAAATTTAAGCGTTTTGAAGGAGATATATTGGTAGATGACACAGTTGAGTTATATCAGGCAAAAAACCTTTCGGCGGCTTTAAATAAATTTGAAAAAATTGTCAATAAACCATTTGACTATCGCGGTTCAATAAGTTATACTAAGAAGTATCAACAAGCTAGAGAAAAAGTACGGAGAAAACTTGATATTTCAAACACTGGACGATAAGTCCGAATGCGTGGGCACATACGTTGGTGGAAAATTATATTTTGATGAAGTTCCTGCCGGCTTAACAAAAACATGGAAATACACAGGATCGATCACAGATC
>Ga0098040_1001081_pt1 | contig 12167 bp, 19 predicted proteins | sample 7_EtaG_FD_75065 | JGI IMG/M metagenome (GOLD analysis project Ga0098040, IMG submission 75065) | Marine viral communities from the Subarctic Pacific Ocean - 7_ETSP_OMZ_AT15161 metaG | ecosystem: Environmental > Aquatic > Marine > Oceanic | place: Pacific Ocean | collected 2015-01-08
TCAGGTGGACAAATACTTAAAAATATTGCTCAAAAGTCATTAGATCTTAGAGAAGGTGAAGGACTGTGGTTCTATGAGTTTGAGGGAATTGAGGATAAGAAAGCATTTAAGGAACAGTATCGTAGTGTATTAAATACTATACCCATCACTCAATCTATGGCAAATGCTATTATAACAGAAGCAAATTGGGCATTCCGTTTAAATATGTTTATGTTTGATGAACTGGAAGGTGACGCAACAAAATCATTCCTTCAAATTATTTTAGGAATAATTATTCCAAAGGGAAAACGATGAAAGACTCTCTAAAGATTCAACAAAATTCTGATGGTTCTTTTACTGCAGAATGGGATAAAAAAGATCCTGATTGGAGTTGGTTAAATACTCTGACATCAAAAGAATTGCAGAGTGTTTTTGACGAAGCACTCCGAATGGATCAGCAATGATTTGCAAATTTTAAAAGTTTATGATAACCTATACATAACCTAGGAGGTTTTAATACAATGGCTACGCAAACAGGTTTAACAGTTGACAAAATAGTAAAAGTAGTAAAAGAGAAATGGGCAATTTTTGGTGTTTGTGCACTAACTATTTTTATTCTACAATTATTATCTACTAAGATTCTTATATCTATTGTTTTAGGTGCTATTATTGCTTATCTATTACCATCAGAGGTAAAGACAATAGTTAAAAAGGCATCAGCAGCAATTAAAAAAACAAAAACTGAAACAAAAACTGAAGAAGAGAATTAATGGCATTATCAGATACAGTGAAGACATCATTGAGAGATGCACAAGAGGATTTAAGAAATGCTCTAGCATACTCTGCACGAACAGAGAAACCATTTATTAGTAAACATATTGCAGATATGATGGCAAATATTGATAACCTTATAGATGCTAGTGATGTTATGGATAAAATAGAGGATCGTACTGAGGGTGATAGTGGTTTCTTTGGTACTTTTTATAACAAAGATGACATATAAATCTATAGGAAAGTTAAAGAATTATTAGAAATTATAGATAGTATATTAGAATATCCTAACATAATAAGATACCAATGTTTAACTTAGATGTGGTCTACGGAACCTACCTACATTCAGATAAAAAATTTCGCATTGATGGTGTCCCAGAAAAAGTTACGGGTTATGGATATTCGTGTAATGGTTCTGACATAATAGGACATTATGTTAATACAGAGAGTTATAAGTTGCATTACGATTTAAAAGGGATATTTGTTCGCAAAGAAACACTTGAACTTGAATTGCAAAGAAAATAGTGCTAAATTAATATAAATAATAATGCATGACATAGGAGGTCGTTTATGACTACTCAGGTACCACAACACGATTTAGAACATGAGGTTTATATTGATCCTAAAGATCATAAAGAACATGTTAATAATGGTATGATTGAATATACTGAGGCAGATTTAGAAATGCACAATGATGCTTTTCATGATCATGATGAAAATGAAGAGAATGAAGGTGGTGCTACCATTAATGACTGGCATACAAGACATCAAGATTCAAAACTTGAAATTTATTGTGACAACCATCCAGACGCATTAGAGTGTAGAGTATACGATGAATGATGAACCAATAACATCTGAGGATGCTGTACAATCGAATAAACTTTTTAGTAGAAAAAGTTATTTGAAACAATTTGAAGCACCAACAGTTGAAAAGAAATTGAACAGTGGACAATCCCTTGCAAAAAATGTTAGGGAAGAGTCTAGTACCTTTGTAAAAAAAGAGAGTGCTAATTTAAGAAAAACCAAATCAAAGGAAGTTGAATGGGCACCTGTAAATTACACTGAAAGTAAGACAAGAATGCGAAGATCTAAGACAGTTTAAAAAGTGTCACAACCCCCTTTACAGGGGGTTTTTTTAATGCTATAATATTTACAGGAAAACAAACGAGGTTCCTAACTACTCTGACTTAGAAGCAGAGACATGATGTTAAGGTAATGCACTGTCCCCTCAGTTTTGTTTTCCTCCACCAATAAACGAGGAGATGGATGTGCCTCTCGGTTCGCAACCGAAGAAAGAACTAACATCCCACGTGTTTTTTATTAGGAGACAATGAACATTTACCTTGACGGGTTTAAAGGTAATCCGTCTGCCTTTGGTTTAGGAGAAACCACAACCACATATAAAGATAGACATAAAGGTAGAGATTATGGTAAGTCAAAGCAAGATTTAGCAGCAGTTGGTAGTGCAAGAATAAAGAGAGGATGGTGGACAGATTTTGATGGTAGAGATCATAAGATACATAGATGGTTAAAAAAACAACGTGGTATTACACAAACTGGTAGAGAGACCTTTAGAATTGAAGAAGGTTATGGTTTAAGTATCGACGTTGTTAAGGATCTTATTGAAGAAGAGTTCTTTACAGATAATGTAGAGGAAAAAGAATATCGTAAACTTCGCAAACATCAGGAAGAGTTTGTATCTGAGATAACTTCAACATGGGATGAATGGAAAGAGTATTTGTTATTTGCTAAGTGTCGTGCAGGTAAATCTACAATGGTTCTTTCCTCTATTGTAGAGAGTGGTGTTAAAGTATCCTTAGTTGTTTCATATAGAAACTCTCCTAAACAATCATGGAGAGATGATTCCCAAGAGTTTAAAAACTTTGATAATATTGTATTCATTGATATTCGTGATGGAGAGGTAGATCAGTTTAAGAGTGAGATAGAGTATTGGATGGGAACTAATAAACAGATAGTTTTATATTCAACTATTCAAGCTCCTAACAGATATAAAAACTTACCTTGTAATATTGATCTGATAGTATTTGATGAAGCACATCTTGGATATGAGGGAGATCAATGGATAAGTCTTAGAGATCACTTTGATACAAAAGTATTGTATGTCTCAGGAACTGCAAATAAAATCTTAGAGGATTTTCCTAGATTTAGATTTGTATATTCATACTTTGAGGAGCAGTTGTATAGACTGCAAGGTATAAAAGAGTATGCAAATTCTCCACAGATGAGATTGATTCTTGCAAAGTATGAGTCTAGTAAATATCAAGATTTGTATGGAGATGATCCTGATGCGATGGGTAACATTTTTAGGGTAAACAAGGATGAAGATGATTTTGTTGAACCAATATTAGTTGATGAATTTATGAGTAAAGTTTTTACTCAAGATGGAATAAAGTATAACAAAAGAATATTAAAGAATTCTAGACATATAATGATAACTTTGCCTTCTATGGCATCATGTCATGCACTTGTAGATTATTTTAAATCAACAAGATTTAAACCATTAGTTGTAACTTCAGATACTAGAGAAAATTCTGATACAATCCGATCACATATTGATACTAATACATCTACAGTTATTTTAACTAAAACTGCAAATGTTCTTGGTTTAACTGCAGAAGGTATTGATACTGTTATGAATTGTGCAGAAGGATCATCAAGAGAACAATGGACACAGTTTGCTTTTCGTGGTGGATCCACAAAGAGAAACTCTTGGGATGTAATTGATTTTTGTCCAGAACGTTGTTTTACTACAATCAGAAACATGTATTTTACTGCATGTGATTTGAATCATGAGTTAACAGAATCTGAGTATGAACTTCTTGATTTAGTTCCTATCTTTGAATACTTCTCTGATTTTGAAGAAGTAACTCCCGAACGTCTAAATGAAATCTTATCTAATGATGTAGACAGTGCAGTATCTTTAATATCAGGTATTGTATCTCAATTAGATTTTCTTAAGTTAGGAGACATTGAATTTGATAACTTTCAGAAGAGTGCAAAGTTATCTTCATGGAGTTCTTTTACAGTAAATGAGAACAATGCTAACGCAAAGAGTAATAAGAAACTTACCAGTTCATCTAAATTTTCTACACATTATGATAAGTCTGAGATAGCACAGAAGACAGAGACTATTCAAGCATATATGGAGAGAATAGGATTAGTCATCTTTCATATGATTAAGAATAAATCAACACCTAAAAGTGTAGATAGTATTCTTAATTCAGAATATTATAAACATGATACAGGAGATACTACTGGTATTATTAAGACTTGTTTAGATCAGAAGGTTATACCTAAATCATGGATTAATAGAATCGATCAAGGGATTATAGATATAGAACATTCTATGTCTAAAGATGAATGTGGAACTTTACAGAAACTTGCAACTACTAGGAAGAATCAAAAGACACTTTCATTAGATATTCTTGATAGAATAATTCCTTTAAAAAAGTATACAACTGAAAAGTTGTATATACATGGAGATCCCTCTGGACTTCATTCTTTATATGCAATAGAGAATAAGGATTGGGAACCTGATGATATAGTGGTATGGGAGAATGATCCTACACATCACTATGCAATAAAGCAGATTAATGCTAAAATTAATGTAACTGACGATCTTTCTAATTACAATATGCAATTTAGTGCGACAGTTGGCAATCCACCATATACGGATACATCTACAGTAACAGGTGCAACCACAGGTGGATGTGCAAAAACTTTAGATACACATTTCTATCTAAATGCAATGAATAGGTCTGATTATGTATCAGAAGTAATCAGATCAAAACACTTTGCCAAATCCACATCAAAGTTTAGAAGAACTTTGTTTTCAACACCAGGTATTGTTTCTATTGAAGCATTATCTCCTGATACATTTCCATCTATATCAATGACAGAAACATGTATCTGTACATGGAAACGTGGGTATACTGGTACAACAAAATTAACCTATCTTGATGGTACAGTAAAGAATATTCAAATTACTGCTGATACTTGCATTAGATTTACTAATCCAGATTTTGTTTCAGATATTCCTAACAATATGGGACATCGTTATCAACGTGGAGATTTGAACTTAAATCAGTTGATTGAGGGGGAGTATCCTATGATAACCACAATGGGTGGTAAAAATGGAGAGATGCAAGTTACTAATGTTGATAAGTCTCAGTATACTTGTTGTGTTAATCAACATGGAGTTGTAATGAATAGTAAATATGGTGGACAAGGTTTTGGACAGGTTCGTATTAAACCATATGATCATGCTATCAGTGGATCTACAGTTATTATAAAAACATCTTCGGAAGAAGATAGTAACAAACTTGCAGATTATTTAAGATCTGATAAGGTACATCAAATGGTTCTAAAGAACAGAATAGTTAATACTAACTCAAAAGAATTATTCAGAACTATTCCTGATATTTTATGAAGAGAAACGACCATAATAAAAGTGTAGGATCTGCAATTGAGAGATCGGATGATAGGATAAACGCTACTAGCGAAGTGTTTACACCTATGGATATTTGTGTTAGAATAATAAATGATATACCAGATGATATAAAAAAGAACCCCAATTCTACTTTCATAGATAATTCAGCAGGTAGTGGTAACTTTTTAGTTACTCTTAAAAATATATTACTGCAGTATCATGATGAGGAACACATATTAAACAATATGTTGTATGCAGTAGAACTTATGGAGGATAATCATCTTGAATTGTGTAAGAGATTGGGTGTAGAATCCGATCATCCGCATTATGTTTGTCATGATGCATTAACTTATGACTATAGTTTCGGAGAACCAGTTGGATTAGAGGTATTTTATGACTGAAGAAATTGAAGAAAAGAAAGAAGGTACAAAGCATCATCAACTTTTCCCACCTTCAATTATTATTAAGGATAACATTTCCATCCCAGAGGGGTGGATTGATAAATGTGAGGAATGGTGTAAGAAGTATGGGAAGTACGTTGATCATGGCAGACTTTGGACAACTTATGGTTCAAATAACCAAGCACATGTAGTTCCTTGGATTTACAAAGTGTTAGAACCTTTAGCTCCCCCAGAAGCATTTGATAATTCTTGGGTTCAAGTATATGAACCTGCTGGATTTCATCCAATACATAATCATGCAGGAACAAATATAAGTGGTTCTGGTTGTTTGTTCTTAACAGAAGGACAATCTACTTATTTTCAAGATCCACTACATCAAAGTAATACAACAACTTCTAAAGTTGAGGTAGGTGATGTATTAATATGGGATCCAGAGATATATCATTTTAGTCCACCTATCATGGAAAAAAGGATTATTCTAGCATTTAATTTAACAAAAGGGGATACATTAACATGATGACTAATTTTTCTGACATGATAGTAGAGTATGATGATGTTATACCTGCTGATAAATGTAAAGAGATCATTGATAAGTTTGAATATGATCAACGTAAGAGTCAGGGTATTACAGCATCTGATACTGAGGGAAAAGCTACCCAAGAGAGCATCAAAAAATCAACTGATTTATGGATATCTCAATGGCCAGAGTGGGAAGAATATGATCATTACTTTTTTGAGAAACTTTCTCCCCATGTAAAACAATATCTAATGTTCATAAAAGAAAGATTAGGTGATGATGTTCAATCAAAAGGAGATTTAGTTGACTCTGGATATCAAATACAAAGGACTAATGTTGGAGAAGGATATGGGTGGCATGCTGATGATGATGTTTCTCCAATTTTAGATACAATTGTATTCCCTTTAAGAGGATACACAGATTCTGGAAGTGTTCTATGTGCAAGAAGATTATTCACATATCTGTGGTATCTGAATGATGATTTTTCTGGTGGAGAAACACAATTTAGAGTAGGACCAGGAAAGGATGATATATTCAGTGTGGCACCAAAACAGGGTAAATTAATTTGTTTCCCTGCTTCATGGTATTTTCACCATAGAGGAGATATTGTTACTAAGGGTAGTAAGTATGTATGTACTGGATGGTTAAGTGATCATGTAACTACATTTTCAAATGATACAACTGGTTTATCAGAACAGTTTAGAAAAGATGCTAAATCAGCAGGTAGAAAAATGCTATTGCAATTTAACCAAACTACAGGTAGAATAGAACTGGACGATGCTATGAAAAAACAGAAACAAAATGCAGATACATTTAAAGGACTGTATCCAAAGTTATCTGAATTAGATACCATCGTAGATGAAAGTACACAGGATAGAGGTATTTAAATTGAGTATTATGGGAACCATACATAGAATGGAATCAGATTTAAATGAATCTGAATGCGATTTCCTAATTGATGTTCTCTTAGGAAAAGATATTGATGCATCTAAACAAAAGTTTGATGTTAATGCTCGAACAGTTTTGAAAAAATTAGGTGCTCAGGCAGATAGATTAGAAGAAATTAAAAATAATTTCAATACCTATGTGCCACCTCTTAAAGTGGATAGAGAACGACATGGAAAGGACTTAGACCTGTTATCATAGAGATATGAAAAAATCAATCCTACTTACGACAACAGCAGCAGTATTATTATCTGCTGCACCGTCTTATGCTTCATGGAGACATGTAGATGGATCAAGATGTTATCAGACTAGAGAAGAATATATTCCTGGTAGATTTCGTGATGATGGAATGTGGATGCGTGGGTATGTAACACTTGATAAGTTTGAAGTGCCTTGTAGAAGGACAAATTCCACTTATGGAACAAAGATTTATCGTCATCATGAGCATACTCCTACCAAACATTCGGGTAAATGTGATTCAAATAAAACAACTCTTGGTGCCATCGGTGGAGGTGGTCTTGGAGCTGTTTTAAGTAGAGGAGATGGTCGTTGGTGGGCAATACCTTTAGGAGCATTTATAGGAGGATCATCTTATGGATGTAATTAACAACTAACTTATTTTTAAAATGACTGAACCACCACTTCCAAAATATCCTGAGAGACTAGAAAGGATCATTCGCAGTAAAGAAAAATGGCCTAAGGAGGACAAATGACTACACAATCGAATGAAGAGAGAGATCCATTATTGGATGATTTAGATGAAGCAATTGCACAAGGTCCTATTATATTCACTCCAGATGGGGAGTTCTTAAGAAAAATTGAAGAGAGAATGAATGAGCAAAAAGATTAAGAGTGTATGCATCGTAGGTGGTGGATCATCTGGTTGGATGGCTGCTGCAACATTTGCAACACAGTTTCCAAAGATGGATGTTACCATCATTGAGAGTCTCGACTTTCCTACATTGGGGGTTGGAGAGAGTACTCTTGGTGGTATAAAACATTGGACATCATTGATAGGTCTTACTGATAAAGATTTTCTAACAGAGATAGATGGTAGTTATAAATTAAGCATTAAATTTACAGATTGGTTGGGAAAAGATACAGGAGGATTTCATTATCCATTTGGAGAGTTCCAAAGACCAATAGAACAAGTAGGACCAAACGATTGGTGGTTTTTAAAAGGAAATAGAGGTGGTCTTGATAGTAATTCATACTCACGTTGCCATTATCCTATTACAGCAGTTGCAGAGAGCAATAAAATGTCTGATGATAGCACTGGTAAGACACCTGGTTTTTCCTTTGCAACTGATGCTGCATTTCATTTTGATGCTACCGCATTTGGACAATATCTTAAAAAGAAAGTATGTCTTCCAAAGGGTGTAAAGTTAATTAATTCTACAGTTGAAGAGGTTAATACAAATGATGATGGAGTAGAGTCTCTGGTTTTATCAGATAAACAGAAATTAACTGCTGATTTATACATTGATTGCACTGGTTTCAAGAGTTTGTTGTTAGAGGAGGCATTGGGAGTTAAATTTAATACTATTGAGAATATAATTCCAAATAATAAAGCATGGGCAACTCATATACCATATACAGATAAAAATAATCAGTTACAACCATATACTAATTGTACTGCTCTCAACAATGGATGGGCATGGAACATACCTTTATGGTCACGTATTGGTGCAGGGTATGTTTATAGTGATAAGTATATTAGTGATGATGAAGCTCTTGATGAGTTCAAGGATTACATCCGCACACGTTATGATAATATCCCTATTGAGGATCTTGAATTTAAACCCATTACAATGAGAAATGGAACACATGAAAAGGTATGGGAGAAGAATGTAGTTGCAATTGGTTTATCAAGTGGATTTATTGAACCATTAGAGAGTACAGGATTAATGACCACATATGAATGGTTGTTATCATTAATCTCCATATTACGTAAAGGTTTTGTTAATCAGTGGGATAGAGATTCACTTAACCATGCACTTACAAATGTTTTCTATGGACATGCAAACTTTGTTGGTATGCACTATGCATTGAGTTCAAGAGATGATACACCATACTGGCAGGATGTAACAGAGAGAGTAAGAATTGACCCAACAATTAATAATACATTAAACTATGAAACTGACATGGGAGAGAATCTTGAATTGTTATACTATGCTTTATCTACACATAAGTATCATCAGTATACTGAGGGTAACGCAGGGTTCCCTGTTATTGCTGCAGGAATGAATTATTCTCCAATTGATGCGAAATTACATAGAGCATTGGGAGTCTTGAAAGAATTTGATCCAGATACGCATTGTGATAGGTTAGATCAATTATATAAAGATACTCAACAGAAATATATAATTTATGCAGATACCTGTCCATCTCTTTATGAATACTTATCTAAGAATATACACGGATCAAAGGAGGATATGACTTTTGTTGGGACAGAAGATAATGTGCCACAAGGGATATATGATCAAATGCCTAATCGTATTAAAGAAAAGGTAAAAAAAGAAAAGAGAAAAGGTATTCCATTGTCTCAGAGAGATAAGAAACAAAAATGGAAACAAAGACCCAAAGGTTTCGTTACTTATGAATGATGAAGAAATTGAACAATTTGTAGAACTAATGAGGAGTTATATGATTCGATCTGAACTTGAAATTATCAAGTGGAACCAGAGACAAGAATATTATAACAGTTTAGTTAAGGAGGCTACCAAAATGCAGGTTACAGTTGATTACTACAAGGATGAGTTCCTTGTTTAAATTGATTTTTTATGCTACAATAATTACATTCGGAGATACATAATTGACATCTAAAGATAATAAAACATCATGGAATAGTGATTCAGAAGTTCCAAATGGTGGTCCTGAAGGAGGATTTACTATTAATACTGGAATTAATGAAATACATAATGAAAGACCAGTATCTCCCTTTGAGGAGGAAAAAGAAATAAAAGTAACTGATAGAGATATCGGTGTTCTTTTTCCATCTCTACTCTTTAAATCAAGAGTTGATGATAAAGAATTCGTCAATAGTGTTAAAGAGAGAATTTTAGCAGCAACAAAGGATGAGAAGGCAGGAACTTTTACAGGAGAACCAGGTGCTACAGATCCTGTAGGTTGGTTTAGTTATGATGATCTTCATCAAAAAGAAGGTTTTGAAGATGTACATAGTTTCTTACTTCAAGAAGCTGCACAGGTCTTTCAATATTATGATTATAAGGTAGAACAAGTCTATTTGACTTCAATGTGGGCAAATGTTGGTTTTAAACCATACTATGCTCATATGAATCATACCCACCCAAATTCTATCTTTAGTGGAGCATGGCATATTAGCGTACCAAATGTTGGTACACCATATGCACAAACAACAACTTTTAGCGATCCAAGACCTGGAGCAAGAGTTATTGAACCAAATGTCAATAAAGACTTTGCTGCTCATAATTCAGGTATAGTTTCACCAATTGTAAATAATGGTAGTTTGTTTATATTTCCATCGTGGTTGCCACATGGAGTACATCCACAATCATACCACGATTATAATGGCATTCCTCGCATCACCATTGCATTTAATGCAATGATGGTAGGAAATATTGACACCCGCACCGCACCAATTCGATTTTCATAACATGGCAGCAATTAAAACATGGCAGATCATCCAAGAAACCACAATGGGATGGACTAAAATAGATGAGCCAAATTGTACTGGACTCACTAAGGAACAATGTAAGGTTAGATTAGAACAATTGATGAATGAAGGATTCAATCCTAATGACCTTAAAGCAGTTCCCGACTGATGGATGATAACATACAATACGAACCAGAAGTTGATGACTACGTAATCTGGGATCGAGGTGAGTATGGTAAGGATGAAGGTTGGGTCTATTTTAAAGGAGATCCTGTAGAAATAAAAAAAGGGTTTAATGAATGTTCAAGGTATATTACTATAGAGACTGCAATCAGACCTAAACATATGAGTATGATAGCAAGAAACGATCCACATAAGTATGTTCATACATTATTACTATGTTATGAACAACAGTGGAAAGAATTGAAGTTTGTCAAGAGGAGAGATAAAAAGGCACCAGATCATTATGCAGAGTATGATAACATTTCTGGTAACGACAGTTAAAACACATAGAGGACAGTAATGCGACATACAATATTTCCTGTATCTTATTATCAAGGACAGGTTGAGAACAATGAAAGGTTGAAGACTGATCTTTTACCTTTCATTAATAGTACAAAGAATACGTTAACACCACCAGAAGGATGGTTAACAACAAAAATTAAGACAAGTCATGAGAGAGACGATATTAATCGGTTCTTCATATCTCAAGGAGAACTACAAAGACAATACCATAATCTAATTAAAACTTTCTTTGATAAGAAGTTTCAATTGGAGGTCGATGAATGTTGGTACAATTGTTATGAAGATGAGGATTGGCAAGAATCCCATAATCATATTGGCGATTCTTTAGATCCAAATCATTTTGCATGTGTTCATTTTCTATGCTATGATAAGAAGGTACACAGTCCATTGACCTTTACAGATCCAATGGGAATTACCAGATCTCATTCATTAGAGTTAGATTCCCATAATTATGAGGAAGCAATTTCTCCTGATATTAATGAAGGAGACCTATTAATGTTCCCTTCATACTTAATGCATGAGGTTAAGGCAAGTAAACCAACACCAGGTAATCCACGTATTACCATTTCATTTAACTTCTCAGTAACTTCATACGGAACAAGGTAATGGATTTTGTTTATGGTAAGGATGTTCCAATTCATATACGGGACAATTGGTTAACTGCAGAAGAACAAAAGAATGTTTGGATGTATTGCCAACATGCAAACTACACCTTTGGAGAAAAAGATGATAATGATGTAGCTCCTACAGGTATGAGTGCTGAAATTAAATCTTCAGAACTAATGTACCGTTTTTTCTATGAGAAGACTCAATCCCTTGTGCCAGATCTTTGTCTGGTTAGAATGTATGTTAATCTGTTCGCACCGAATGAAGTACCATACTTCCATACAGATGCAGATCAAGGAATGACCTTCCTATACTATCCACATCAACAAATGTGGA
>Ga0098040_1001082_pt1 | contig 12164 bp, 16 predicted proteins | sample 7_EtaG_FD_75065 | JGI IMG/M metagenome (GOLD analysis project Ga0098040, IMG submission 75065) | Marine viral communities from the Subarctic Pacific Ocean - 7_ETSP_OMZ_AT15161 metaG | ecosystem: Environmental > Aquatic > Marine > Oceanic | place: Pacific Ocean | collected 2015-01-08
GGATCTTCTGGCAGGAGACAAGCAGGTGCGTCTGCTTCAGAAGGAAGTGACACGGCTGGAGGAAGAGAATCGTCAGATAAGGGGGCTGGTGGAAGACCATAATGAACGGCTTACTCAGGTTCGCGACCGTCCGGAGCCTAAACTTAACATAGAGGGAAGGATACGTGACCTTCTGCGGTTGTGTCATCCAGATCGGCATAACAATTCGGACAAGGCAGCGGATGTGACCCGATGGTTGCTCGAAATCCGAGATGATACTCGTGCCTAATCTCCCCGACTATTTTCTGGGGGTAGAAATACGACCTTCTGCCATTCATGGAGAAGGGTTGTTTGCAACGCGCTACTTCCATGCAGGGGAAAAGATCATCGAAGCGGTTTCAGAGGATGTCCCCCTCTGGGCAGTGCAATCCCCCTCTCTGCTACACTCAGTGCCCAATGATATTGACATGGTTGCACAGTTAACCCAAGAGGGAGACTATATCTATATAACAAAGCTTGGATCCTATGTGAATCATCAAAAGAATGCGAATGTTCAACTGGTTCCAGAAGGGATCATCTGGCACATGGAAGCGATTCGTCCGATAGAGATAGGAGAGGAGCTGACCTCTGACTATACCCTGCTCCCACCTTTTCTGGTTCGTGATGTGACGGGGTTCAAGGAATTGTAGGTTTGGACATTTTTTGGTTTGTCTAATGACAGGTGGGAGACTACATTAAAGACAGACTGGAGTGAAAATGAGTGAAAAGAAAGTATTGAACACGGGTCCGTCACCACGTGGGTGGCATCGTTTGCAAGGCGTACTGGAATGCCCTCAGAAGTATGCATTTCAACATGAGCTGGGTCTTCAGGCCATGGACAGCACATCTCCTCCCCTGGTGAAGGGTTCGATGATGCATCTGGCACTTGCCCAGCACTACAATCGGATGAAAAACCGAGAGGCAGATCTTGATCCGGACGAGTGGGAAGAGCCCATTGTGGCCATGCACAGGCAGGCAGAAGAGGAACCGGCATGGAAGGAGTATCTTGATCAGATCACCGATTGCTTCCATGCGTATCTTGCCCACTACCCAGTAGAGGCCTTCAAGGTTCTCGAAGTTGAGCAACTTGCCTATACAAAGATTTTTGACAAGTATCTCTTTACAGGTAGATTTGACCTGGTGGTGGAAGATCGAGGCGGTCGCGTTTGGGTGGTTGATCACAAGACAACAACACGCATAATGTCTCGACAGGTCAAGTATTATGGAATTAGCGGTCAGTTGGTCGGGTATGCCTACATGGGGCGTGCGATCTATGGTGATCGCTTTGGCGGAATGCTCCTCAATCAGGTTCAGCATACAGGTAAATTCCAGTTTAAACGAGTGAGATTACCCCCTGCTCCCAATCTTGCAGAACGCTTTCCTTATACTGTCCGAGATGCCGAAGAACGCATCAAGGAACTGCAAAACAGTGGGCGAAAGCCCACTGAGTGGCCAATGGCGATGAATGAATTGACGTGCTATCACCGCTACGGAGCCTGCAAGTTTCTGGAATCGTGTCAGTGGGGTGTGGAGCAAAAATAAAAAAAGATCATCTTTTTATTTGACGATTGACAGATGACAATAGTATATAACTCTTGACGATGACAACTAACCTATGGAGAATTGATGACACAGACGATAAACGCCACGGTCGGGCTTCGACCGCTGGTAATAATGACCTACGCTAACTCGGGGGCAGGTAAGACGACAGACGCCCTCTATAGCTTTTCGAACGGATTGTTCATTGCGAGTCGAGGTGCCCTGTTACCTGCCGAGCATGTATGTGGATATAAACCTGCTGAAATTGAAGCGACCACCATACAAGATGCGACTCAAAAGCTCCTTGAGTTGAACAACAGTGGTGCTCAGTACGATGCCGTTATAGTAGACGATTTCAGCTATTTAGCTGAGAAGACCTTCACACTCATTGAACAGAAATACAAGCGGTCGAGCAACAATTTTGCCAAGTTTGGTGAGTTGGCTTCGGTGGCGCTCAAGTTCAGAGACACTGCACGGCATATGAACTGCCACGTAGTTCTGAATTGCTGGGAAAAGCCTCCCGGAACCAGAAATGGACAGGCGGTCAAGGGCGGTCCGATGCTCACTGGAAAACTCACTGAATCCATTCCAGCTCTTTGTGATGTGGTTTACCGATGTGGTTTCGAACCCATGCGGAAACCATGGGCGGGAGTATATAAGTGTGATGCAAAGGAAGCTCCTTTCATTGTGAAGGATCGCACCCATATCGGTACTCAGCTTGGCACCTTTCCCATGAATTTAGCAGAAGTCCTTCGAGCAGCGGGTTATGACATTTCCCGACTCAAGGGGCTTGAATGGCAAGAAGAATTTGTAGAGGGCGCAGCCCAGCAGATGATTCAGACGGGTGGTTCACGAGACCACCAGCTAGCAAACGATCTTTATCGCTCCCTTATTGACAAGGGAGTCGATTTTAGAGTGGCTCGTTGGACCCTTCGCGATGCGATGGATCGAGCAGTCATTAGACGAGGCCTCACGGCCGCACAGAAACAGTTCATCGCTTAGATGGACACATTAACAACCTAACACTCAGCATATGGAGTTTGATATGCAAGATAACAATTGGAATTTCAACATTAACCTCAACGGCGTTGCAGCCGCTGGATTTCGTCCTCCCGTAGTGGAAGGATACTATAACGGAACCATCTCCGAAGCCTATGTCGATCCGACACGTAATGAGAACCGCGTTGTTTTCAAAGTCGTGTTCACCGATCCTGGATTCCAAGGTGTCGTTCGTTCCGGTTCCTTGATGAAGCCTGGTTCTACTCAGAAGGACAATCGTGTCTTCTGGCGCGCTCTTCTTGAAAGCTGCGGATACACTGCTGCTCAGCTTGACCAGAATCTCGCATTACAGGCCGCCCACGTTGTTGGTCGACCCTGCAAGGTTCACTTCAAGCCTAAGGATGAGAACGCCCTTGACGACAAGAGCCGATACGACCAACTCAATTTCCTTTCCCCTAAGGATTGGGACACCCGTAAGGCTACCTTCGAGTCTCGTAAGGCCACTCAGACTGTAACCACACATGGAACCGTTGCTACAAAAGCAGCCATTCCTGCTCAATCTCAAGGATTGGGTAATGTGTCTACACCGTCATTGGGTACCGTTCCTTCAAACGGTGCACCTCAGCCCACAGCTTCTTTCGCTGCTCCCTCTATGAGCGCAGCGGATCTCCGAGCCATGGTGCAAAACAACAACTAATCGTTGTCGTTTAGAGGTTTTAAGGCCCTGCACCTGTGTCCTATGGGTGCGGGGTCTTTTAATTCGTAGCCCTATTTATGTATTACCCCATTCCACTTTTTAGCCAAATCGGCTACATTACTAACGAGGAAAGTTATGATTAAATCCCAACAAAAACCGCCAATCATGAGTGGGACTCTTATCGGAGCCCCTAAGATTGCGGATTTTCCCCCTCTCACAGGTGACGAGTTCCACAATCAACTCAAAGCGCCTCTGATACAAGCCTTTAATTCTGGTGTTGATGTCAATCAGATTGCAAATTTACCCATGTTTGTCTTGGCGAAAGTAGTCCACACCATTGAGCAGGCAACCGCCGAAGCTTCCCTTCTTCTTAACTTCATTTCTGAAGTTGATGAAGCTGGTCTTCTTGAAGGAGAGGACTGGGAAAGAAAGATGGGTCCCTTCAAAGAGGCTCTGGTTGTCGCCAGAGACGCCAGAAAGAAGTTCGAGGAATTGGCACAAGCTGCCATGGACGAGGGAAAAGAGAAGTGAAGCTGGTTGCCAACTTCTACGGGAAAAAATATGGGTACCCGCCCATTCTTGTAGATGTTGGCGCTATTCAATTGGACATACTTCCCTTTACACTGGGTTTCTTCGAGGCCATTCTCCTCGGAGAGATTGAATCAGAAAAGCAGTTCGACGTTTATCTGGAGACATGTGCGCAGATGGCAGAAGGACTGATCTACAAGATGGGTGGGGTCATTCTCACCGAAGAAGAAATTGATCAGATCGAAACAGAAATATTTTGTAGCATTGTTCAGCGTTCCTGTAATGGAGAGTTGGCAATAGCTTAGGAACGAGCAAATGAAGAAAATAAAGGAGATTGCTGATCCATGCAAGTGGCAGCAAAGTGGTGGCGTACAGATTTTTGTCGTTGCCAACCATAAGAGTGGAGGACCGGCCATCGAATTTCGTATGGATAATTTGAAAGGCAAGTATCGGGTACGAGAATGGGTACATGGGAATGAAGACAATCTAACCGGGTGGTTCATTGGACGGCAGGGGATCAAGAAGATCTCCTATCATCAGAGTCCCCCATCGTTCTCATCGGCCCAAGGAGCTGCCCGTGCAGCCCGAGACTATTATATGAATCAATATGGATCGCAGTACGGAGGCCACGAATGGCGGACACCTCGCTCATTGAAATAGGTGCCACGGGCACTGCATTGGAAACCAGTTCCCCCAAATGTGAAGGAGCGCGGTGTTCGGTGTGTCCGTTGCGAAATGCACCTTTCATTCCTCCGGAGGCCAATCGCAATGCCACGGTGGCGGTCGTTGGGGACTTTCCCATGGAGTATGAAGTGAAGGAAGAGCGTCCGTTCATGGGGCCAGCCGGGAATGAATTTACACGCTACCTTGACTCGGAAGGGCTCCCGCGAGGCCATGTTCACTGGACGATGACTGTCCTTTGCGCTCCTCCCGAAGGACGCATGGATAGGTTTCTGGTTAGTGTCAAGAAGCGGAACAAGAAGCTTGCCAAGGAAAACAAAAGGCTGAAAGAAGAGGGATTGGAACCAGTTCCTCTTGTTCCTTCTCCTTTTGAATGCTGTGCCCCTCGATTGAGGCTTGAACTGGCTCCTTTCACTCAGATCATTGCCTGTGGTACAGTGGCGGCCAAATCCGTTATCCACAAGTCGGCTACAATAATGTCCCTGCGTGGTGCGCCAACAGAAATCGAGAAGCATGGTCGTATGATAAAGGTCATGCCAACCTTTCATCCTGGTTTCATGTCCAAGAACAAGCGATGGCTCCATGTCTGGAGGCAGGATATCTACCGTGCTGCCAAATGGTTTAGAGGGGAGTTGCACTGGGAGAAACCACAGGTATGGTATCACCCAACTGCCGAAGAGCTGAGGAAGTTTCTTAGCAATTCAGACGTGCCTTATTGGTCTTACGATGTTGAGACCGATGGTATTGAGTGCCTGACCGCGAATCTTCGCTGCATTGCCATTGGTACACCTAAAACGGTAGTTGTAATTGGGACGCTGGGTGTAGATGGAAAAGCTCTTTTCTATTCTCCTGACGAGATGACAAAGGTCATTGCTGTCCTCAAGGAGTTTTTTGAAGATGAGACGAAGTTAAAGTCTGGGCATAATGCGGGCTACTATGACTATATAGTAATGCGTGAACAGCTTGGAATAGAAGTCAGGCCCCTGATTGACACCATGCTCGTACATCGTCTGGTGGAAAGTGAGCTTCCTCACAATTTGGGATTTGTTGGGTCAGTTTACACAGAAGCGCCCAGCTGGAAGACTGACAGAGAAGGCCGGAAGAAGGCTTTTGGGAGTGAGACCGACTTTGAACTGCACGAATACTGTGCATATGATGTTGCGGTCACCGCCGAGGTATTGCCACCTCTTATAACAAAGGTACAGTTGCGCGATCAGACCAAGCTTATGGAGTGTGATCACAAGTTGCAGAAGATTTGTGCGGAAATGCATACTGTTGGCATGTATGTCGATCAGGTGAAGCGTCTGGAGTATGAAAAGAAGTTCCTGAAGGAAATCCACGAACGGCGAATCAAGATTCGGGACATGACAGAGATTAAGAATCTTAACCCCGGCTCAACCATGCAGTTGCGTGATCTCCTTTTTGAAAGGTGGAGATTGGACGTCCCGTTGGATGACAAGGATCGTTTGACGAAAGCAGGTGATCCTTCCACATCGGATCATGTTTTACGTGCATTGCTAACAGTGAGACTAACAAAAGAGCAACGTGCAGCCATAAGTGAGATTCGGTACTACCGCCGCGTTCAGAAATTGCTTGGTACCTATGTCACGAAGCTTCGGTACAACAACGAGGAAGCATGGGGAGGTTGGGACGAAGGTGATGCATGGATGGAAAAGGAGTGGCGTGAACGCTATGGTGTCAAGAAACTTGGTATTGTTAACCCTCGAACCGGTAGGATGTATCCCGGATACAATGCACACATTACTACGTCGGGTCGCTTGAGTAGCTCTAAACCCATCAATGCACAGAACTTTCCAGGCGGACTTAGAAGTATGATCACGGCTGCGCCTGGTCATGTGCTCGTTGGGGCGGATGCCGACCAGCTTGAGCTTCGCATTGCTGCGAGTCGTTGGAACAGCTTAAAATATCTTGATGCATTCCGGCAGGGTTATGACCCACATTCCACAGTAACCGCACATGCTGTCTTCGGAGATCGGTTTGTTCAGGCGGCATTGGAATGCGGTGTAGGTAAACCACCTTGGCCAACAGGGACGAAGTTCAAGGGTAATGCAAAGAAGTTGCGTGGCCTAAGCAAGTCTGTTGCCTATGCCAGTCAATACTGGGCGAGCGTCGGGACGGTACACCGGGTGATCACCCAGACCGAGGTTGACAATGGAGATGGGACGACCAGTCTTCCCTATTTGCGTCTTTCCTTGAGAGAAGTCCGCATGATGCACGAGAAATGGGCGGAGGGAGCCCAGTATGAGCAGGGTTGGGACCGTGAGTTACAGGAATGGCGAGACAATGGGTTCCTTGAGGAGCCGATTATGGGACGCAGACGAGACTTTCTGGATGGAGAGAACATGAACGAAATTGTGAACTTTCCGATACAGGGCGCAGGCGCCTCATTAATGAATATTGCCATCATAGATCTGGCCGAACGGATACCACTAAACAAATGGGGTCCGGGAACGGGCATCATCAACCAGTGTCATGACTCACTGGTTGTCGAATGTCCCGAATCGGAGGCCCAGTGGGTCGCACAACAAATCGAGGAATGCATGAACCTGACTCACCATGCACTACCTGGAGTAGACTTTACAGCGGAATCGGATATTGCGATGCGCTGGAGTGAAGTATAACTAAAGCAAAGAGTCACATGACGATTCACAGACACTATAGGAGGTAAAAGTGAATTTAGTAACCGAGACAACAATGCCCCAGCAGGATTTGAAATCTATGAGGGCGAAAGCCCGCGCCTTGCAAAACAAGGTTGATGCTTTCGAGGAATTACTTGACCTGTTCGTGCTTCAGGAGGAAGAAAAGACGACACGTACTATCGAAGTCTTCATCCAGGAAGTGCGTGAACTTATGACCTACTTGCAGGAAAAGGGCCGAGAGGGAGGCAAGGTAGATCTTACCGACCGCAACTACTTGGTGTTGAAGTGGGGGATTGAAGAATCCCTTAGGGACATTGAACAATGAATGTATTTCTGGCTTGTCCAATGAACATGGAAATGGAGGAGGCGGCGCGCATCCAGGGAGACCTGAAACAGGTGTTGTCAGAGATTGAGGACCTTAATATCGTGGTCTCTAAGTCAGATTTTCAGGAGAACTTTGCTCGCGTGGGGAGCTGGTCGAGTTGGATTGATCGGGTAATCCGTGGGCGGAGCTATCAGACTCAGGAAGATCTGTTTGACGCATACATCACCACTCAGGTAGGTTTAGGTAAGGCAACTGCTACCATTATGCGTGGTGCATTTGAGGTACGGAAGCCTGTTATGGTGTTTAGTGAAGGGATGCTCAAAAGAGCATCAGGGGTTGCAACACTTGATGACGATGACTGGCGAACGGGTTGGTGCTTGACGTTTTAGGAATAGGAAGATAAGTTACCATTGACACATGGCAACAACTGTCAAAGGAGAGGACATGTCGATAACGGCAGAAGCTCGAAAAGAGCAAAACGAGCGCAAAATGCGCGCACAGAAAGCTTTACGTAAGCTCCAAGCTTGCGGATACAGCCCCCATGACATTTCAGATGCTTTGGAAGAGCGAATTAGCTGGAGAACCTTGTACCGTTGGTTAAATGCGGAGAAGAATCCCAAGCGTCGAAGTGATGTCGTGGCACTGGAGAAGTTAGTCCTTCGCCTTTGTAAATGAAAAGAGAGAAGAGCGCCCCTTGGTGCATGTTGCTGGTATTGCCGCAATGAAATAACCGCCTCGGTGGAAGTTCGTTGCGGCATCCGTATCTGTGCAATGGGACAAGCGTAATCCAATGGGCTTACCTCCAGGTTGAGCCCTGACATGCCAGTGCCTATGCACATCGCCACAGTGTGGACACTTTATATAGGCATAATGAGTGTCATATGAAATGGGAACAATAACAACGGGGCGGGCTGACGTAAGGTGGTCCATAAGATTCTCCTACTATCTTCATAGTGCGTCTACCCCCCGTCAAAGCAACTGGGATAGCACTCTTTTTTCTTGACACATGACAAAGCCTATCTTACATTAGCGATGCTAACCATAGGAGTGAAACATGAGTAGTAGACACATTGCACGAGTGACCTCTAACGTAAAGAAGGGGGTCGATTTAGACTTAGGATTAAAGACGGTGATTGTAGGTGGGAACGGACAGGGCAAGACCTCAACGGTCAATGCGATAGAGTTGGCCTTGTGCCAGCAGGTAACGGATCTCATTGGACGGGAGGTAGTCAAGAAGCCAGGTGACATTATTAAACTTACTAGTGATAAGGAATTATTTGTCGAGTGTACGTTATCAGATGGGCATGAGATTCGAGTTACGACCAAGCGGACAAAGACGGGTGCCACCAAGCCAAAGGTTGAAGGGAAAGTTGTGGCTCAGATGCCATATTATGATGTACGGTCCCATTTGACGGGGAGCCCAGAGTCCATTCGCACATGGTTAATGTCGAAGGGGATGGGTCGGGGAATTTCTCGAAGCGACGTATTGGCCGAAATGGATTCCAACTACCATAGCCTTTATAAACAGAGCGTTTCTCGGAGACGGAAACCAGAGGTCGATCTATTGAAAATGGTAATCGACGATAACAATGGTGCTGTGAGGAGTGCGCGAGATGAAGTGCGCATGCTCGAACGAGCTGTGGAGCATGGAAGCGATGCTCTGGGTAAAACAACCTCACGTGCCGAACTCAAGAGAGCAGAGGAAAGCGAGTCGGAATGGCGCCAGTCATTATCTGAAGCAGAGGCAAAAGTATCTGAGGCTACTCGGCTTCAGATGGAAGTGGAGCGACTTCAACGAGATGTCAATTCAGGTATTGTGCATCTTGAAGCACTCGAAAAGGAAAACGATATTGCCATACAAGGTGCGAACCTTTCTCCCCCAGTAACAGATGGAGATACGCGCTTCTTGTCCTTGGCCCAAGCGGTCATGCATGCAAGTCAATGGAACGTGGACCTCAAAAATCCCAATTGCGTGGTGTGCGGTGTAAAGCATGACACCACCTTTTTCCAAACGAGGCTCCAAGCGATGGATCAGCAGTCAAGGTCTATCAAGGAAGCCAGTGCATGGCATCGCAAAGCTGCCAACACAACTATTGCCTTGACCGAAATGCGTGAGAAGTTGATGGCACAAGCCCAAGCACTGAATATCAAGCGGGAAGAGCAAGCACAGTCAAAGTCTCCCGCCAGTCTGGATGAACTTAGATCGGGATGGAGTGATGCAAAGGCCAAGATGGATATATTGCGACTCGGGATGCAGCAGGTTGAGCGTGTAAAACAGGATCGCAAGTCTCTGGAAGCACAGAAGGAAAGGCTTGATCTACTCAAGGGATACGCAGTCGAGCTGAAACGGGCGAGTGCTGTTCTTCTGGAGACGGCCAAGGAGAGCTTCATGGAGAGAGTTCAAGCATTTCTCCCTGATGGATATGACTTCCGGATGGAACTCACCGAGAAGAGTTGCGAGTTTGGGTATCAAAATGGAGTAGGCATCAAGCGTGCCTTGTCTGGAGCAGAATGGGCTTCCATGCTGATGGCGTTGAGTGCTGCGTCGGTAAAGGGGAGCGAGGACCTTGTGGTGATTACTCCAGAGGAGAGAGCCTTCGATCCATATACACTTAGCAAGGTAATGGAATCATTGAGTGAGACTCCACATCAGGTAATACTAACTTCCACTGTTCCACCATCGCCTGTACCTGAAGGGTGGACCATCGTCAACTTGGATGAGGCATAATGAAACCCTTTGTAATCGAAGTAGTGAACCAGACAGCCCCAGACCTTGCGTTTGGGGCTGCTCAACGCCAATCACGTTTTATTTTGGTGGGAGATAGAGAGACAGGATCTATTACATGGAAGACCCGATTTGAAGAATTTAAGATAATAACGCACAACATGAAAGAGGCACTAACGGAGATTGCATTACGCCTCGTCCATCAGAAAGATTCTCGATACTATGGGGAAGATCTTCCAGCGGGCTACTTAACTGATGGCCATGGGTACTATGTGTTCTTTGGGTGGGCACAAGCACTGGAGGAAAAATAGATGGCTATCCATACACAATCTACGGCTTTTTCAGAGTATCATGCATTTCCAAGTAGCGGTTCTGATCGCAACTGGGTGGGGACACGAGTGTTTGAAAATGCACATGCCATATATTTATACAATCAGGGGGATGCCGATGTTCTTCTTCGCTTTTATCCACAAGGAACGGAGGCGTTTGATCTAAACACCGTTGCGGCCACTACTTTCAAGATACCCAAGCAATCCGCCGTGACGTTAGGGATCGGAACGGGGACAAGTTCTCCAGGTGCGCGTCTTCCTGTCTATTCGATTGTCAGTGCAGGAACCACGACGGAACTATACATATCTTATCTATGCAGGTGTGTTCCATGAGTATTTACACCACTTCACCCCTCGACTCTGTTTCCGCGACAGTTGCCACAACAACAAGCACCGTCTATACCTTATATTCCAATACCCATACGGTGGTGATCTATAACGAGGGTGGAGGGACTCTCCTTCTCTATACTTCAGCCACAACGTCTTCCTTTAATCTCAACACGATTGCTTCCCAATGCTGGGAATTGGAATCGGGAGAGATCATTGCCCTCAATGTGGATACCGCCTCAGATCGACCAGGTGGTCGAAACTTCCATCTGTGTGCTACCACTGCTTCAAGCAGTGCGGTCTCCTATTTCAGTCAACTCGTTCAGAACTCGGTGTAGCTATGGCAGTAATAAAGAATCTACCTGTAAAGTTTAGAAAGGTAACCCTTACAGCCGGGTCTCCTCTCAACATCAATGGGACTACAGCCTCGGCTAAGACGGATGAGTTACTGGGGGAGAATTGCTCCACTCTAATGATTCGAAATAAGAATGCCTCTATCCCACTGATGCTAAAGTTTTACGCTTGGGGCGAGACACCAGCGGGAGCGTTACCTGCGGCAACCAGTCTCCGAATTGCCCCGTCTGCAACCCTAACTCTTGTACTTGGAACGATGGGAGATCGTCCCGGTGCGCAAAACCCTTGGTTTGACTGTACTTCTGGGTCAGTTACCTTCATGACTGCTCAAATCCTCACAAATTACATGACGTGAGGACTGAATGGGAAAACAACATGGATCACAATCACCCACTTCCGTAACTGGTGCTTCGGTCGTCACTTCGACCGGAGGTGGGAGTGGTACAGCTCTGACCATACAGGATGAGGGGGTTGCGGTCGACACCAATGTTAGTATTATCAACTTCATTGGTGCAGATGTACGAGCCATGCAGGCCGCAACAGGAAATGTTTCCGTCTATATTCCCACACCTAATTGGGATTCGCATTGGAATACCAGTGATGGGTCAAATGGAAATCAGGCAGTAACCGAGTCGATAAGTCGTACAACAGCCAGAATCAGTACCCCTACGGGTGAAGGGAATCCTTTTAAGACAAATGGTTGGGCGAACAGTAACCAATCGGCCACAAGTACGGCGACCGTTACCTTTACCACTCCGGGAGATACCACTGGATTTGGTGGCAATGCGGCGATGACTGCCACCATTTATGATGCTGATGGCACCTCTGTTCTGGAGACATACACCACTCCTTCCATTACTGGGAACGGCACAAATACCTCAGGAACTGGGCGCATCATCATTACCATCTCCAACTATGGTGCCGATACAAATCGGTTCAAAGCCAAGGCGAGTGTGGAAGTACAGGCAGGCAATATATTGAC